>Ga0214472_10000036_pt1 | contig 193561 bp, 206 predicted proteins | sample RVTome_6_FD_207662 | JGI IMG/M metagenome (GOLD analysis project Ga0214472, IMG submission 207662) | Soil microbial communities from uranium-contaminated site in the Upper Colorado River Basin, Wyoming, United States - RVT140D175 | ecosystem: Environmental > Terrestrial > Soil > Contaminated... | reverse complement strand
TGGTTGGCGACGCCGGCTACTGGAGTCTCAACAACAGCCGCCTCGAAAACGATCTAGATGGGACGTTGTTGCTGATCGCACCCGGTGACAAACGCCACAAGGTCGGTTTAGCGCCGCCGGCTCTTCCCGACGGCGCATCTGATGCGGCCCGGGCACGACACGCAATGCAGACCCGACTTGCTGACCCGGAACATCGGCACAGCTACCGGCAGCGGGGATGGCTCATCGAGGGCTGTTTTGCTCACACCAAAACTCATCGACAATTCAGACAATTCTCCCGTCGGGGACTTGCCGCCTGTCAAGCCGAATGGACCCTCACCCACCTCGCAGGGAACATCTGCAAGATCCACCAAGCCAGTCACGGCCGATCCACCCCACCGCAACCGCCCACAAAACCAATAAGAGAGCCCCACAGCCCGTCACACCGCCACACAAACCCGTCCACAACCCGATCCTGCCCAAAACACGCCACCCACCCCACCACCCCACGAAGTACACGTCACCCAAGTAAAGCGACACTTCCACTTCGGGGGGATCGACCGGCAATGTCCCCCCGGCCTCCGGGGGGAAGCCACACATTCTTCTCCCTCCGGGAGAAGTACCCGAGCGAAGCGAAGGGGGATGAGGGCCTTATGAACTCGAGGTTTGGACCAAAGACCCCCTCACCTGCCTCGCCAACGTATCGGCTTCCGATACGCCTCGGCCTGTCCTCTCCCTAAGCTAAGGGAGAGGAATGTGTGCGCTGCAACCGGGCTTCGGTCTCAGGGACGCGCCGTGCGATTGCTCGCGTACTCGAGCTCGCTCGGCGCGGTGGTAGCCCACTCGCTCATCCAGGTGAGCGTCTCTCCCCTCGCCGGGTGGATGAGCAGAATCCGGGTGCTCGGCGTGTATGGGGTGACGGTGGTTGCGAAGGCGCCGTCGACCGACGAGGAGCGATCCCATCGCTGCCCCCCGTCGGTGCTCGACCACACTCCCGCGACCGTCGCCAGGGGGTAGTCACCACGGGTCAGATAGGTGCCGGCTACCACGACGCGGTCACCCTGGGCACTGACACGCTGCAACGCGACGCCGCCGGCGACCACGATCCGCCGTCCCGTTTGGAGTATCTCAACACCATCGGGTAACTCGAGCGACACGGTGTCGTCACCAACCGTCGCAACGGTGAAAGTGGCGGCATCGGTTCGCACAGTCGCCCCGACACCGAGGTCGTAGACACCACCGTCTACCAGCAGCGTCGCCGACTCCGACGCGGCTGCGGTCGAAACCAGTTCAATGGACACCACAGGGATATCGAATCCAGAGCCGCCCATTCCTACCGCGTCCCAATTGAAACCGTCGACCGAGCGCAGGAGCAATCCCGTCACTCCGGCCTCCCCGTCGATAGCACCTACCGCGACGAGCCCGGTCCGCGTTGCGGCGATGTCGGTGAGACGTCCCTGCCCCAAGTCAGGAAGCGGTACGGACCCCCATACGGTTCCGTCGGTAGATCGGTGCACGACCGGCACGCAAGTCCCGGTCGAGCAATCGGATCCCGCCGCGTAGAACCAACCTTCGCGGGCTGCGAAGGCTTGTGCCTGCTCGGCCTGCTCGAGACCTGATGCTTCAACCTCCGACCATACGACCGCGTCGCCGGAGACAAACGTTGCCAGCGCCCCGTCTGGTCTGGCGGTGACCGCGAGCAACGACTCGGAGCCGACGACGACATCGGTGAGGAACGCCCGATCGAACGCGGGGATCATGCCGACGTATGCCCAGTCATCCACCGACGCTGCCCGCCAGATCGCGGGAGCAGAATCGAACCTGCCATAGACGTAGGTGCTGCCCTCCCAGGCGACGACGTGACTGGCAACTGATCTCTCGTTGCCGGACGGGTTGAGAAACTGCACGGGGTCCCAGCTGTCCCCGTACACCGTCGTCCACGCGGCGGCGCGGCCACCGTCGGCGCCGACCGCGATGATCCGGCCTCCGATGCTGGCGGCGTCGAGGACCATGGCGTTCCCCCCGATGCGACCAGCCATCCACTCTTCTGACGACCCGGCTGCGTCACGTGCGGTGAGATCGAGCTCGCCTGTGATTACCCGTCGATCCGGGGCGCCGTCTGTCGTTGGCGAGGGAGCACCGACTGCGAACACCGCACCGGCCACGATGGCGGCAACCATCACGGGCATCCAGGCAAAGCCGGGGCGTCGGCCGTTGTCGACTCGTGCCGTGGTGAGGACGCGGACACGCTCTGGTGCGTACTCTCCATGGTCCCGGCTCACACCCAACCTCCTTCCCGCTCGTTGGAACCGGCGACCGGGCCGAGCTATTCCGACTGGCTCAGTGTCCGCAACGCAGACTCTCAGCGATTTCTCAGACCGCCCGCGTACGTTTTGCACATTCGCAGCATCACTCCCGTATCGGAACAAATACGTGCAATGGAGCAGAGGAGCTCGAGAGATGCCAACCGACCGACCACCTGTGGTACCAGCTTACGAAGGACGGGCGCTGCCCTATCCGGATGAAGAGGTGTTCGACCAGGGTCTTACGTTTGACCTGGGGGCGCTCATGGATCGACGGCGTGTGCTCAAGGTCCTCGGAATCGGGGTGCTTGGCGCCGCCGTTGCTGCATGCGCCCCCGGAGCCGGTGAAGCGACAACGACGGCGGTGACCGGATCGTCCAGCGCCACGGCAGCTACCACAGCGCCTGCCACGACGGCACCTGCCACGACGGCGGCCAGCTCAGCCACCGAGACGACAGCTGCCACCGCTACGACTGCCGCCGGCGCGGCGTCATGTGAGACGATCCCCGAGGAGACCGCAGGTCCCTACCCAGGCGACGGCTCCAACGGCCCGGACATGCTCGCAGAAAGCGGTGTGGTTCGATCGGATATCAGGTCGAGCTTTGGTGATCTGTCGGGCACCGCGGAAGGCATCCCGCTCACCATCGAGATCGCAGTCCAAGACGAATCACGTGGTTGTGCCGCGCTCGCCGGTGCGGCGGTTTATGCGTGGCACTGCGATCGTGACGGCGAGTATTCGCTATACACACTCACCGATCAGAACTACCTCCGGGGTGTCCAGGAAACCGGGGCCGACGGGTTCGCCCGGTTCACGAGCATATTCCCCGGCTGCTATTCGGGACGCTGGCCGCACATCCACTTCGAGGTGTTCCCGAGCCTCGATGCCGCTACCGACGATCTCAACAAGATCGCGACCTCGCAGATCGCTCTGCCCGAGGCTGCATGCCAGGCCGTCTACGCCACCGACGGCTACGACGCCAGCGCTACAAACCTGCCTCAGATCACGTTGCAGACCGACAACGTCTTTGGCGATGACGGCGGAGTGTCACAACTTGGAACGATCACCGGGAACGTTGATGAGGGCTACACGGTGCGGCTCAACGTCCCGGTCACCACCTGACCGGCGCCGACACGAAACCGGCACCATCATCCTGCCCGTCGGGCATGTTGGCTAGTGGAGGGTCGCTAATGGAAGACGGACCAAATGGTCCACGACGTCCCTGCGAGGGCGGCTAGAGCCAGGTAGGCGATCACCAGCCGGGTGTCGCCGAGGTAGCACCGGCTCGAGGCGAGCCCGTGGCGGCGAGCCCGGACGTAGCCGGCGACTCCCATAGTTCCGAAGAGCGCCACGGTGAGTGCGGGGGTGATCAGCCAGGCAATCAACCCGATCGTCGTGTAGATGCACAAGCGCAATGGGTCATACTCCCGCACCGGCGGGACCCCAGGTTCCGGGCGGCTCGCCCGAGCGGGCTCTGCGGGCGGCAGATCCCCATCGGGTGGCTCCGTCGGGACGCCGTCGGGTACAGCCAGCCGAGCCGAGTCGCCAAATACCAGAGGAGGCCTATCTCTCATGTCAACACCTCCCTGGTGGTTCGATTCTTCCGAAGGGTCAGCGGTACCGTGCCGGCACGCCGGCCGGCTTGCTCTGCCAGCTTGGTTCTACCGAGCGGCGCCCATGCCTGCACTGCACAGAAGGGAGCACACTGGTCACGGTCGTCCTCCGACCTGGTGCCTACGTGGACACAGCATTGGATGAGACGCTCCTCGATCATCGTGTTGATGTCCATGAACGGTTTCACGGTTATACGTTTGATCCGCTCGCCGATCACCTCGCGCAGCTTGTCCTGACGACCGACCGACGACCCGGCCAGCCGCAACAGTGAGGCTATTCCGAGATCGCAGCTCTCACAGACGTTCCTGATCAGGTCACCGATCGTGGGATGGCTGAGGGATGTCTGCTCGGACAGCAACCCGAGCAACGACTCCTGGACAACGCTACGCAGCTCATCGGGTATCTCATGGTCCGCGATACGGTTGGCGACCAATCCGAGATGCTCCTTGAGCCGATCGTGGCCGATCATCGACACGATCGACCGCCAGTCACCCGAGTCGGTCTTGACGATGTAGCCAACCGAGCAGCAGTGAGGATGTGAACACGGCAACGCGGTCATGTCCTGCCAGGTCACCAAACCACCGGTTTGCGGGGCCATTCTCGCCAAGACGCCGGTGTGGGTGAGCCGGTCGTAGGGGTTGATCGGGGTGGCCCTCCCGGAACCAAAGACAGGCTGGATCGTCACCCCTCCAACGTACGGTGTGGCGAGCGCCGTCTCGATCACGGCGCCGATCTCATCGTCGTTGACTCCGAGACTCGCCGTCATCGTCAGAGTCGTGAAAACACCGGCCTCACTGACCCTCGCCAGGGCCCTCCGTTTGATCGAGCGTAGGTCGGCGTTGCGGTGGTGGAGGTACGTATCTTTGCGCAAGCCGTCGAACTGGAGGTACACCTCGACCTGGCTACGGTTGCGTCGAAACGTCTCGAGCAATCCGTCGTCACGGGCAAGAAGCACTCCGTTGGTGTTGACGAGCACCCGCACGATGTTGCGATCACCCAAGGCAGCAAGCAGTTTTGGGAACTCCGGGTGCAACGTCGGCTCGCCGCCGGAAAGCATCACCACGTCGAGCCTGCCGTTCTCCCGCTCCAGCCGCTGGTCGACGCTGGCGAGGATCTCCGAGATTGGCACAACACCGGAGAGATCCGGCGACGAGTCGGCAAAGCATGTCGGGCAGCGCAGATTGCACTCCTGGGTGATGTCTTCGAGAAGGATGCAGGTGTGCTGGGTCTGCATCTCGCCAAGGCCCCTGAGGTAGACCGATGGCACCGGGTCAAAATTGCCTACCGTGTCCGGCGAATGTGCTTTGGTAGGCGCGGTCCATTGCTCGAGGTATTCGAGTATCTCGGCGCTCTCGTCGTAGAACGTAACCACCCTGCCGTGGTCGGGACAACCACGCACCAACCACACCGCACCGTCGGCCTCGGCGAGATACCCCGAAAGCCGGCGCACTTCAGGTAGCGGCCGGTCCCGGCCGGCATCGTGACAGATGGGGCAGAACGCGGTTACATACCGGAGGACCCGGTCGCCCCTCACCGGCATCCCCACACTCGGTGTCGGCGCAAACGTCATCGGTATGTCGCCGTGACGAGGGCGAGACATGCACCGAACAGGACAACGGAGAAGGCGGCTGCTGCGGCCAGACCCCTGAGGAAGCACCGGCGAAACCGAGGGTTTCGAATCGACAGGAAGATCACACCACCCAGGGCGACAAAGAACACCGAGGTCGAGGCCGCCCCGCTATCGTCGATCAGCCCGCCAAACACGCCGGCGACAAAACCGAGGGCCAGCACCGAGGCGATGAAGACGGCCCCACAGACGAGGAAGCCTGGTCCATCGCCCTTGGGGCGATCCGCAGAGGACCGATCGCTCAGCCACGGGGGCGTGGGGGTATCGCTCATATCGCTACTTCGAGTGGCTCCCACGGTGTCGACCGGCCGCTGCGACCGATCGAAAGAACCAGCAGCGGCACCGTGACCAGCAGAAACAGCTGTGACCCCGACAGACCCATCGCCATCTCGTCGTTGCCACGGACGAACTCCACAAGGAACCTGAACAGGCCATATGCCAGCAAGTAGAGCTTGAACGACATGCCGGCAACGAGCCGCCCTCTCGTGACCCAGAGGAAGCCAAAGGCGGCGGCATGAAACAGAATCTCATATAGAAACGAAGGATGCATCGGTACACCGGTCAGACACTGCGGACAGTTCGGGATGCTCGCCGCCACCTCCGGCGACACGGTGATACCCCACGGCAGCGCGGTGAGGGTCCCGACCTGCTCTGTGAGAAAGCACCCGATCCTGCCGATCGCCATGCCGAGGGCGACGGCCGGGGCGAACAGCTCTCCTGTGCTCTCCCGATGGCCCAGCAGCCGCTTGGTGATCTCGACACCGACGTACGCGCCGGCCAAACCGCCGAGCACGCTGCGGCCGCCATACAGCCAGATGTCGACGATCGAGTTGCCGGTCAAGGCAAGCTCCCAGATCGACGCCGCATGAGCGAAGAGGCCACCGGTCACGAGAGCCCCGACGGCGATCCACCGGATGCGGTCGTTCAACTCACCACGCTCGCGCGCCCGGATGTAGAAGACCACGACTGCCGCCACAACCCCCAGCCCGATGAAGAGCTCATGGGCCGGCACATCCCACACTCCCAGTCGCAGCGTCCGCAACATGCCACAACCCTATCGGAATGCACCCAGCCCGGTCCCGCAACAGCCTCCGAGGGTCAGGAATGGCTCTTGACAGTCGCAGTTAGCGGCGTCAGCGTTGGGTACGGCGCATGTGGGACGCACTGGAGGTCTCTTCGCATACGTACCACGGCCGCTAGTCACAACGACCAGGAAGCCGTAGTCGTCGACATCTCGATCGACCTACTGATGATCACTTCTGGGACGCACAGACCACCAGGCCGATGACTGAGGCCGGTGACCTGGTAGACGAGTTCTCATCTCGCCGAGCCGTTTGAGACCCTCGAGTGGCGGCTGCTCTCACAGGTGACACCCGCCGCCATCCGGCTTCTCGCATACGTCCGTGCGGCCGCCCCCGGTACCCGGGAAACACACGGTGAGCGACACAAACCTCACTATCCACACATTCACCGCTGAACCGAGAGTTGCTCACAAATCCGTCACAAACGCCGATATAGATGCGTACCGAGCAGACAGGCCATTGTGTGACTGACCGTCCCAACCCAACCACATCCCCAACTGCTCGCGCAGGAACGGAAACCGCTCCCCTGAGCGTCGGCCAGGCAGGAATGGCACAGGGCTACCTGATGGCGAGGGCCTTTGCGGCGACAACGCTGGCGGTATGCACAACGCTTCTCGCCGTCCTCTGGGCGTGGCACGGAGGATGGATCATCGCCGGGGCGTCAGTTGTGGTGGTTGCCGACGCTGCTCTTCGTCTGCTCCGCAAAGCCTCCGACCGCGTGATGTTGCCCCTGATGCTCGACTTGACCGTAGCCGGAACGGCAGTGTTGGTCACCGACGTGCCCGACATGGTCATCGTTGCTCCTCTGTTCTTTGATCTGGTCTCGGCGGTATTTGCGCTGTCACGACGGGACTCCCTGTTCGTGGTGGTTTACTCGGCTATGTGGACTCTGGCCGTAGTCAGGTTTGACTCCGTCGTTGCCGGGACGGGTCTGACGGGGGCCCAGCAGGATGTTGTCGCCGCTATAGCCATCGTCACATATCTCGCTTCGACGTATCTCATGACAACGACCGCTGCCATCGCAGTACGAGAGCAGCAGAAGCTCAATGACGAGCTACGGGAGCAAGAGTCACATCTCAAGGCCGTTGTCGACAGCACACCGATCGTTCTCTACGCGATAGATGGCAACGGTGTCTTCACCCTCTCCGAGGGCCCCGGATTGCGGCTGCTGGGGCTCGAACCGCGTGAAGTGGTCGGTCTCGGCTTCGCCGATGTGTACGCCGACAACCCCGAAGTCCTCGAGATGGTCAATACCGCGCTGGCGTCGGATGTAGAGACGGTCCACGAGGTGACGCTGGGTGAAGTGTCCTTCGCTGTCCGCCACCGGCCACGCCGTGACGCCGCCGGCAGACGCCAGGGCACCGTAGGTGTCGCCATCGACGTGACCGCCGAGGCTACCTATCGACGCGAGCTCGAGAACCAGATTCGGTCGAGGGACGAGTTTGTAGCTTCGGTATCGCACGAGCTGAGAACCCCACTCAGTGTGGTTTACGGACTCGGTGAGGAACTGCACACCAACAGCGCAGACCTATCGCCCGATGCGGTCGAGGAGCTCCACGCACTTCTCGCGCAACAGGCGGGTGAGGTGGTCGCGATAGTTGAGGATCTCCTGGTCGCGGCTCGCGCAGACATAGACCGTCTGGTCGTGGTGGCCGATACCGTCGATATCAGCACACAAATCACATCGGTCCTACAACCGCTGGCACTGGAGCATCCAGTCGACGTGGTGGCACCGGCCGAACCCGTGCTTGCCGTGTGTGACGGAGCAAGGTCGCGCCAGATTCTGCGCAATCTCGTGATGAATGCAGCCCGCCACGGCGGCCAACACATCGAGCTCGACTATGGCCATGTAGACGATCACGTGTTCATCGAGGTGCGAGATGACGGGGACGGGGTTCCGAGCGGGGAGGAATCACGGATCTTCGACGCCTACCACCGATCTGACGCGACGACAGGCAACCCTGCCTCGATCGGGCTCGGTCTCACGGTTGCAAAGAAGCTGGCCCAGCTGATGGACGGGGACCTCAACTATGCGCGACGTGACGGTTGGAGCGTCTTCAGGCTATCCCTCCCGGCTGCGCACGCGACCCAGCCCGTGTCTCGAACCATCTCGGGAAATGGTCAACCGAGCAGGTCGACCAACCGGTTGTAGTCTGCATCGACCGAGCGTTGCGCGATCCAACGAGTGATCGGGGCAAGCAGCCGCATCAGGCCACCGGGTCCTCCCTCGATTTCAGCGGTCACCACGGAGCGTTGGTCATCGAGCGCCTCGACGGTCCGAGTCACCGTGATCGGGAACGTGCCTTCGATCGTGTCGATCGTGATCGAGCGTGCCGGGGTGTACTCGATGACCTCGAACCGGGCAACGACCGGTCGTCCGAGAAAGGACGCCTCCTGGCGATAACGTGATCCGACCCGGATTGGCTCGTCAGTTTCCCACTCGCAGCGACGCATTCCCTCCTGCCATTTCGAGTTGTTGGCCGCGTCGAAGAAGAACGCGGCGACCTCGGGAGCTGGTCGGTTGATCTCGCGTTTGGCGTACAGACGCATGCTCATGACAGGTCCGGTCCGGGAGAATTGCCTGCGCCTACCAATTCCAGCCTTCCCAGGTACCGATCCCACCCTGCGGAATGCAGCGCCACCGACTCGTCCGGCAGACCTTCGTGGGTGAGGCTCACCAACGTCCCGTCGCCGCTGGCGGTGAGTGTGATGGTCACCGTGCTCGAACCGGGTGGCACCCGGATGTCACCTTCCCAACCCCACGTAAAGACGACCCTTCGTGGTGGATCCACCTCGACGAACTCGCCAAGCGCACACTGACCCTGTGGAACACGCACCCTGTAGATGCCACCTGGTTTGGCGTCGAGCACCGCCTCCACACCCATCCATGCTGTGTACTTGTCCTGTTCGGTGAAGAAGGCAAACAATGTCTCAGGGCGAGCCTTCACATATCGCTGCATTTCGATCATGTCTCGGCACCTTCCGCTTCGGCAAGCTCCGCGAGACGATCGAGGTCAGATCGCCACATCTCAGTCAGGACTGCCTCGAGCGGGCCAAGGCATTCGGCGTCAGTCGAGTACAGACGGCTCCTCCCCTCCCGTCGCTCACGGATCAGCCCGGCGTCTTTCAGCACTCCGAGATGTTGGGAAATCGCCGGCCAGCTCACCTCGAATTGTGACGCCAGCTCGCCCGCACTCATCTCCTTGCTCAGCACGAGACGCAGAATTCGCCTTCGCCTGTCAGATGCGATGGCTGCCAGCGCCTGAGGTTCCATCTTGCCATTTAAGCAGGTGCTAAATCATTGTGTTAAAGTCAGTTAAGCTGGCACTTAAATGAGGAGGAGCCATGACGCGTAGCATCATTCTCAGCGTCGAGACGGACGCGGACAAAGACACGATCTACCGTGCGCTCACAACCATCGATGGGTTGGCGTCGTTCTGGACACCTGCGGTGGACGGTAATCCCGACCTGGGCGGCACACTGCGGTTTGGATTCGCCGCCGCACCCGTTGAACTCGAGATGACGGTGGCGGAGTTGACCCCGTCGGATACTGTTGCGTGGGATTGCGCCGGCCCGTGGCCCTACTGGGGAGGTACACACGTCGAATGGACCATCGGCGACGGCATGGTCACCTTTATCCAGGACGGATGGAGCGAAGACCAACCGGAAACCGAGTTCGGAGTGGTCGCCTACACGTGGGCGATGGTGCTGACCGCGCTCACCGCCCACGTCGAGACCGGTGACGCGGCACCCGCGCTCAGCTAGTCGAGACGGATCGGGACCGACTCGTACCCGTGGATCGTGAACGCGTTCTGCCGCACTGGGTCGTCGACAAGCTGCAGGTTCGGACACTCGATCGACAATGCCGTTACGGCGACGTCCAGCTCGAGCCTGGCGAGCGGTGCCCCAAGACAGTGGTGGGTGCCTCCACCGAACCCGATGTGGTGGACGGCATTGCGATCCGCACGGAACTCGTCCGGATCGTCAAACGCTCGGGGGTCACGGTTGGCCGAGCCGAACAACATGCCGATCTTGTCACCGAATCCGACCCGGGTTCCGGCAATGTCGACGTCGTCGGCGAGCACCCACCGCTCGAAGAGCTGAAGCGGTGCGTCCCACCGGACCATCTCCTCGATGGCAACGGCAGGTGCCACTGAGTGTTCGACCACCCGCTGCCACTGGTCCCGGTTCCTCATGAACCCTGTAATGCCGTTTCCCATGGTGTTCACGGTCGCCTCGTGGCCAGCGTTCAGGAGCAGGATGACCGTGGATACGATTTCCGAATCGGTGAGACGCTCACCGTCGGCTTCGGCGTGTACCAGCTCACCGATCAGCCCGCCACGCGGCTTATCTCGATGGAAGCCGATGATGTCGCGCACGTATGAGTCGAACTCGCCCGCAGCTCGGGCGGCGGCCTCTGCTTGGTCCTCCGTCGTGTTCAGCTCGTACATCTTCACCATACTGTGGGACCAGTCGAGCAGAAGCCGATGCTGCTCTTGTGGCATTCCCAACAGCCCGGCGATTGTCCCGACGGAGTACGGCTGCGAGAAGTCCCGTAGGAGGTCGATCTCGCGCTCGCCCTTCAGCTCCAGGAGCAGGCGGTGGGCGAGGTCCATCGCCGGACCTCGCATCTGCTCGACGGCGCGGACCGTAAATGCCTTGGCGACGAGCCGTCGTAGCCGGGTGTGGGCCGGGGGCTCGAGCTCGAGCAGCGAATGTCGCTCGACCTGCCAGAACGGGGCCCACCGGGGATCGCGCGGCGTGGCACCAATCTCCTCTGCGGTAGTGATGTGGTCGTAGACCCGGCCAAGCCGACGGTCGCGGAGACACGCCTTCACGTCCTCATGGCGGGTGACGAACCAGAGGTTGGCCTGCTCGTCGAAGAATATCGGGGTCATTTCCCGCAGCGTGTTGAGCGTCGGGTAAGGGTCCTCGACGAAGTCCCGGTCCGTTGGGTCGATGCTCAGATCCTGTGGCATGCCCCGAACCTACCAACCCGTAGGTTGGATGAGAAAGACATCCACCGTCTCGCAGCCTTATGCGCAATAATCCAGCACATGTCAAAACTCGAAGACGCCCCATTGGTGCATGCCGACGATGCCGCTACATGGCGCAGCTGGCTCGAGGAGCACCACGCCACCTCTGATGGGTGCTGGCTGGTCACCTGGCGCCCGAAAACGGGACGACCCCACCTCGACTACGAGGCTGCCGTGGAGGAGGCAATGTGTTTTGGCTGGGTCGATAGCACCGGAGGGACGCTCGATGAGGAGCGTGGCAAGCTCTACTTCGCTCCCCGCAAGCCACGCAGCCCATGGGCGGCCACCAACAAGGCGCGGGTCGCCCGTCTCACCGCAGCAGGCCGGATGGCACAAGCCGGGATCGCCGCGATTGAGCAGGCCAAGGAGAACGGTTACTGGGAGATCCTCGACTCGGCCGAGCGGCTCGAAGTGCCCGACGATCTCGCAGCTGCGCTCACCAAGCATCCGCCGGCAGCCGACAACTTTGCGGCATTCCCGCCGTCGGTTCGAAAGCAAATGCTTTCATGGGTTGCGCTGGCCCGGCGTCCAGAAACGAGGGCGAACCGGATCTCCAAGATCGCAACCGCTGCCGCACGTAACGAGCGGGCTCGGGGCTGAACACCGCGCGCTTGGTGACCCATTCCAGAACCCGAGCGCACCGTGCGGCGAACCAGCATCTGAGCCAGGTCGAAATCGGTGACCTCGTGGAGGTCATAGGATCAGCGTCGGTCGTCGTGGGTGGCACGGCCTGTGGGGTGACACCGTCCTGTCGGGTGACACGAGCCCGTGGGGTAGGACCGATACCAAGCTCGTCACTTCGGGTCAAGCCTCCCGGTGCACCAACACGTCCGCCGGTACCGGCCTGATGCCGCGATGTCTTGCCGGATCTCGGCCGGGAGGGTGCGATCTGGTGCGCTCTTGGGCTGGTCGCGATCGTGATGTCCCGCGCCCGGTGAGCGGCTCGAGCGCAACACCGGGCCGTCCCCGACACTCGGTGTGGTCGCAAGGGCAGTCCAGCCCCGATCCCAACGTGGAGCATTCTTCAGAGCAATAGCCGTACAGGATCTCCACGGGACAGGTACACGGTATATGTGAGCACTCCATTGGTTCTCCTCTGTTGCGTGACCAGCCATACCCCCGAGGGGAGCAGTTGAAACCAACGGTCGGGGGCAGATGAGGATCCCGGTGTGACAGGTATGGACCCGCGGTGGCTCGGGTATAGGCGTGCCGGGAGCCTGTGGGGCTCGAAAGAGCCGGGTGTGTGCCAGGCTGAGATTCCGACGCTGTGCAGGCTCCCGCCAGGCTACGGCCGTTCGGCGACGGTTTTGAGACGGTCGAGACCCTTCTCGAAATCCGGTCCGATCAGCTTGTCCATGCTCTTGAAGATCCCAAAGACCCGGAGCATCAGCGTCATCGGTCCGGTCATTGTCCACGTCACATGCGTCGACTCCCCGTCCGGCGTGAGCCGGAACGTGGTTGTGCTACTCGACTTGAACGGCTTGATGAAGTTCAGCGAGATAGTCACGTTCTCCGCATCGGCTGCGTTGGTGATCTCCATCCGTCCCTGTCCCGCCCGCCGGTTCCCCGACCACTCGTAAACCGCACCGGTACCGGAGTCTGAACCCGAGTAGGTTCGCTCGAGGTCGGGATCGAGTTCCTCCCAGGGCGACCATTGTCGCCAGCGGTGGAAGTCGGCGATCTCGGCATAGACCGTCCCCGCCGGAGCCTTGATCGTCGTACTGCGTTCAACCACGTATGTACTTGCCATGGTGCGGATACTACGCGGCCGCAGTCAGTTCTGGTGGTCGGGGCAAGGTGCCACGGCAGGAGCCTTCGAGCTCAACGTGGCGTCGAGTTGTCCGTCGTCTGCGGGTTGCGGAACACCGCGCGTTCCGGTCTCCGAGCCAAGAGTCGATCGGCCCCGCCGAAGGGGCCTCCCGTCCCGCCGTTGTTCCTGGTGAGCCGAATCGCGCGGCCCGATCAAGATGGTCAAAGGTGCCCACACCCCGATCCCGTTCAGCCCGCCGCTCGAGGACGCGTTCATCCCGACCGCCGACCGTATCGGACGCCGATGCGCTGGCGAGGCAGGTGAGGGCTTCTTTAAATCCATCGCTTGAATTCATAGGGCCCTCATCGCCCTCGCTGCGCATCGTCACCGCAGGTGACGCCACTTCATCTCGGAGGGAGAAGAATGCCGTGGCCCCTAGAGGGAGAAGAATGGTCGGCGTAGGAGCAGTAGGTGGAGGAGGTGTTCGGAGGTCGTCGAACAAGAGCCTGACGCACGACGAGGCCGGCTCGACCGACAGCGGAGTGTTCCGGGCTAGTCGTACCAGCGCCGTCCTCCTCGAGGGTCCTTTCATTGACCGATCAGAAGTCGTACAGAGTCAGGTCTCCGTTCGGCGCGACCAGCAGAAGTGGATGCAGTTGCGCTCCGCGACGATCAGCGACAACGGTCGGCGGCTCCGCCTGGGCCGGGTTGGCAAGCGCAACGCCCACGGCGCCGGCAACACCCGTACCGGGCCGCGACGCAATGCTGGGTACCTCCGACACTCGGGTCACGCTTTGGGGACCGGGCTGCGTGGACGGATCAGGTTCGTGACCCGGCGCCGATGCAAGGTCGATAACAACTATCGAGCCCTTGCCCGCTGCCTTTGCCAGGTACAGGGCCTCGTCCGCCGAACGCAACGCATCGGAGAGTGAGCCCCCGGCCAGACACGCCACGCCCATTGAGCACCCGATGTCTCCCGCCTCGTCAGAGTCGAGTGTCTCCCGAAAACGCTGGAGTACCGTGATCGCCGCCACTGGATCAACGTCGGGCAGGAGCACGGCGAACTCGTCTCCACCCGTCCGGGCTGTGACGTCGACGGATCGAAGGTTCTGTTCCGCAAGCCGGGCAAACCGGCACAGCACCTCGTCCCCTCCCTCATGTCCTCGGCGGTCATTCACGAGCTTGAAGTCATCCAGGTCGATGACCACGAGAGCAAGGCCCGAACCCAGCCGAGCTGCCCGAGCCAGCTCGCGCTGCGCTATTTCGCGAAAGGCTCGGCGGTTCGGGAGTCTGGTGAGCGGATCTGTTCGAGCCAGCGCGGCCTCTCGCTCAACCGCGCTATGAAGATCGACCAACAGCCGGGAGACGAGACCGAAGAACCCGAATCGCACCACAGCGTTCCACACGACAATGAGCACGTAGCTGCGCCCGTCAGCTGAGGCCAGGTCGACCACGAACCAGGCCACAGCGGCTCCCATGGCCACAACGACACCCGGCGGGTTACCCCACCGGAGTGAGACGAGAACGACAGGAAGCAGGTAGAAGAGCGAAACTGACAGCTCGGGACCCGTCAGCATGTCGATGCTAATGACGACGGCGAACAGGATGCCGACTAGTAATGTCGCCACCGATGCAGTTAGATCTTGCACCCGCTGCGGGATCGTCCGTTCCATCGCGAAGTGATCGGTCGTGTCGCTGTGGAGGTTGAGCCTATCTCCTGTGGGCCTGCCAGGCATGCGGGGGCTTCATACCAAGCCTGCGACCCGCCAGCCTCCGGTCGTCGGGCTTCACCCGAAGGCGGTGATCTCGGGCCGGGCCACCGTGACCGCCGGGGCCGCCCTGGATCGGATGGACCACCTCGCCCAGTTCTACATACGCCCCGGCGCCGAGTTCCCGATGCGCGACGTCCATCCCGGCTTCGTAACCTGAGTCACGGTCGACCGCATCTACGGCGGCGGCCCCTCGGGCCACGAGTTCTAGCTCCCTCCTCAGACTCGATACGCGGCGCCGCCCTGCCGCTCACCGTCCAGATCTGAAGCGGCGTCTTCCATCTCACGGAGCGACGGGGCGGGGCGCGCCTGTACTCGGGTGAGGATCGTGCCCAATCTGCACTCTTTGGGTGTGGCCGAGCCGTAATCGAGCCGCTCAGTGTTACCTATGCCGGTGGCGTCCCACCGACCTCAAGCTTCCTCAAAGGATCCTCATCCTCTCCCCAAGCGATATCCCTCGAGGTCTCCGATACTGACGAAGCCCGCTTCTCGCGGCGCGCCTTCCCACCCAAAGGAATGACATGACTACCCATGCCCAAAACGACAAGAGGGCCATCGTCATAGGGGCCGGCATTGCCGGCCTCGTGACGGCTCGTGTCCTCAGTGACCACGCCCGCCAGGTGACGATCCTGGAGCGGGACATTCTGGCCGAGGAACCGATCAGCCGAAGGGGCGTTCCCCAGGGACGCCACGGCCACGCCTTGCTCCTCGTTGGACAACGTCTCCTGGACGGCTGGTTCCCGGGTCTCACCGAGGAGCTCATCGAAAAAGGTGCGATGCCCATCGACGCCATGGACATCGTTTTCCACCAGAGCGCCGGCCACCGCGTTCGCGCCGATCTCGGATTCATCGCGGTGTCCATGAGCCGACCCTTGCTCGAGAACACGCTCCGCCGACGGCTGCTGGAGCAGTGCCCCAACGTCACGATCGTCGACCGGGTCAAGGTGAACCGGCCGCTGGTTGAGGATGGACTTGTGGTTGGCGTACGGATCGACGGCGCGGACCCGCGAGCCGACCTGGTGGTCGACTGCTCCGGGCGTAAAACGCGATCCTTTGACCACCTGGCACAGGCGGGATACCCACTACCGAACATCACGGCGATCCGCATCGACGTCGCCTCTGGAACTCGGGTGGTTCGCAGACGAGCCGAGGGTTTGACCCAGGCAACGACCCACCTGATGCGGACCAGCCAGCGCCGTCATGTGGAAAGGCTCGACAGGACTCCGCCAGGATTCCTGGTCCTCGGTGACGCCATCTGCAGCTTCAACTCCATCTGTGGGCAAGATACGTCGTCGGCTGCCTTGCAGGCCCGCGCACTAGGCGTCGCCATCGAGCGCCACGGGTTGACTTCGCCGACACTCGCCAGGGCGTTCTACAAACGCGCTGCGAGGATCGTGGACGTGCCGTGGAGGATCGCAGCAGGCGCCGACTTCGCCGACCCACGCACGACCGGGCCAAAGCCGGCTCGCACCGATCTCGTCAACACCTATCTCGATATGGTGTTCGGCGCCTCCCAAACGTCGTTGCCTGTGGCCCGCCAGTTGACCCGTGTACAGAACCTGCTCGCTCGACCTGAGTCGCTCCTGACGCCGAACATGATCGTTCGGGTGCTGCTGGCCTCACGCCGTTCGCCGGCGACGCTCCGGAACACCACCGGTCGACCAACGTCAATCGGTCCAGCTACCACGGAACCCATCAGCCACGCTCGGCACGCCGTGACCGTCCCCACCCACCTGGTGTCACGATGAGGACGACACGCACCTACACGCTCATGGACTCCGACTTGGACGACATCGAGTTCGACGAATCTCCCGCCGATCGCGCATCGGTGCACTCCCACGCAGTGTCGCTGCTCCGGAGATCCCATGTGGCGCCCAGCCGCCGCCGGCGCACCGACACCACCACCCAGCGGGAGGACACATGACGGAGTCACTCACCATCGCCGCCATCGGCTGGACCGGGTCCGTCCTCGTCGTCATGTCGTTGATGCAGAGCAACCTCCGGCGGCTCCGCGTGCTCAGCCTGGTCGCTTCGGTACTCCATGGGGTCTTCAATATCGTCCTCGGGATTGGACCGGGGATCGCGTTGAACATCGCGCTTGCCGCGATCAATGGCTACCACCTGATCGCCGGGTACACCCCGGATCGGACCCTAACCGTGACCCTGCCGGGGATATGGCGACGGTCCCGGATGGCAGGGAGGGTTCGGTTGGCCCGTTCGCAATGAACTCGAAGCGCCCGCACATCGACCCCGCCCACTGCGCTCACCCGCACGGTGGGAGGGGCCTACGTTTCACGGACGCCTCCGCAAGAAGATGACCGATTGGCAGGGTCACTCGGACAAGAAGTTGTCGATGTGGGATAGGAACTCGACCCACGCCGGTTCGGATGCGCTCAACAGGTGATTGCGGCTGTCGAGCAGCACAAGCTCACTGTCGGGTATCGCAGCCGCCAGCTCGCTCGCCTGGGCCGCCGGAACTCGCACGTCCTCCCGAGAGTGGACGATCAGGGTGGGACAACTCACTCGATGTGTGATGTCGGAGACGTCGATCCGGGCGAACTCGTCAAGAAAACGAACGCCGTTCGAGGGCGTAGTCGTCTGTCTCTGGAAGCTGATGAAGTCGTCCCACTCCTCGGGTGTCCCATCGGGAAGGAACTGAGAGGCAAACACCCGCAGCACACTGGGATCCTGGCGAGGCCAGCCCACCCGAGCGAGGTCGAGGTCGAGCGCAGCATCGGCGCGTTCGACCTCGGTGTTTGCCCGAACCAAACGTCCTCGGGCGTAGGCGCCGGCGAGGATCAGCTTGCTGACACGCTCGGGGTGGCGAACCGCGTAGGCCACAGCCACCGCGCCGCCCTGGGAGACACCGAGCACCGGGAAACGGTCGAGTCCCACCGCGTCGACAACGGTCTCGAGATCCTTCACCCAGTCGTCGAAAGTGAAGCTCGGGACGTCCCAATCCGACATCCCGCAACCCCGCTCGTCGTAGCGGATCAGCCGACGACTGCTAGCTAGACCGTGGAGCCAGTGCGACCAAACGGGACTGCTCCACTCGAGGTCGAGATGAGTCATCCAATTGGCTGCCTTCAGCAGGGGCGGACCCGACCCGACTGATGCGTACGCGATCCGGGTGCCATCGTCGGCTTCGCAGAACCGGATCGTTTGACGACCCTCGCCCGGAGGGGCAGTCGCAGTCTCGACGACGTGCGCCGGTCGGTCTGAGTTGCCGGACGGGAGCTCCATGGTCGGGGCCACGAACTGATAGCCCCTTCCGTGCACGGTGCGGATTACACGCTGGCTGCCACCAGAGTCACCGATCGCTCGACGCGCAGTCCTGAGGCAGGTGGTGAGGGCCGCTTCGCTGACGAACCTGTCCCCCCACAGCGAGTCGAGCAGCTCATTCTTCGACACCACCCGGTCCCGATGTTCGATCAGGTAGAGCAGCAGATCGAGCGCCCGCGGCTCGACGTGGATCGCTTCACCCCCCCGTCGAAGCTCGTAACGCGCTCGGGAGAGCTCGTATTCTTCGAAACGGTAGGAACGCACGACCACCTCTCAAGCGTACCGCACGGCGCGATCGGACAGGCCTGGTTCCATAGAGCGCCGAGTCGACCAAGGTGACACCCTCCCGGCGCGTCTACTCACCGGACATGCTTCAGGCGTAGGACCGACCCAGACCATCGTTGCGTAGATATCCCGATCGCCCGCATAGCAGAGTGTCACAATGAGGTGACAGATGGGACTGCCGAGGAATTGGGCCCTCCTCAACGAAGTCGCCCAGACGTATGCTGGCAATGAAGGGTTCGACAAGGCCTTTCATGCAACTCAGGTGACGGCTCCGGCCCACCACAGCCCCAGCCGTACGCGAGGAGTATGGTCGGAAAGGGCCCGCCGGCGTCGGTGCGGAGTTCGTGGATCCGGCCGAGACCAGTTCGGCTAACCCCTCCCGGCCACGCTCAGGAGGTGTGGAGATGTACGTATTCACGCTGACCCTTCTGTTGGGTCTGGCAATCATGGCCATCGTGGCGTTGATCGACCGGTTCGTGATGACCGAGCTCTGGATGGGAGTCGCTCTGATCCTCGGCATAGGCGCCGCCTGGCTGGCAGACTTCGATGTCTTCGCCCTGTGGGGAATCGACTTGCGCGCCACATGGATATCGATCGGCTTCACCGGTCTGATCCTCGGCGGAACCGCCTACCTGCTCCACGAGGTGGTCGGGTTGATCGCAAGTGTCTTCCGCAAGGTTGCGGACGAGGCAATGGAGTTCGAAAAGGCTCACGATCTACACCGAGCGGCCTGACCAGACAGCCCTGCTGATGGCCCGGGGACCCCGAATCGGATCCCCGGGCCGGCGGCCGACGGTCATGACCAGTCCACCCGACAGACCGATCCGCCCGAGCCGATACGTTGACGAGGCAGGTGGGCCACGCTATTCCTCTCCCTTCGCTTCGGGAGAGGACAGGCGAGGCGTATCGGAAGCCGATACGCCAGCGAGGCAGGTGAGGGCTTCTTTGAAGTCCAGCTTGAGTTCATAAGGCCCTCATCCCCATCGCTTCGCTCGGGTACTTCTCCCAGAGGGAGAAGAATGCTCTGGCTCATCGCCCTTCGCTTCGCACCGTCACCGCAGGTGACGCCACTTCATCCCGGAGGGAGAAGAATGTCCTGGCTCATCGGGGATTTCTCTCTCATGAGGCTGACTACGTTTTGCCGGGGGGAACCGCTGCCTCGTCGAGTGGATCGAGATCTCGGTAGCCGCCGTCGAGCCGGTAGGCCGCTCGTCCAGCCGCCTTGAGGCTTCGGACTGCCTGGTCGGCGTACGAGCAGTAAGTGCCGCGGCAGTAGGCGACCACGTCAACGCCGGTTGGTAGGTCGTCGAGCGCCGTGTCGAGTCTGTCGGGTGGTATGGAGATGGCGCCGTCGAGGTGCCCGGCGGTGTACTCGAGTTCTGGTCGGACGTCGATGATGACGACGCGGTCCCCTCCTTCGAGCCGTCTCCTGAGCGTGTCCCAATCGATCAGGTCGATCTCGTTGCGGTCACCGATGTAAGCGTCCGCCGCGTCGGGCAGTCCGTGGTGGTGGGCGGCGGTCGCGTCTTGAAGCGCATGCCAAAGCTCATACACCCGGGCCGACGAGAGGTGGTAGACGACATGGCGGCCATTTTTCTCCGAAGCGACGAGCCCGTCGTCTGCGAGCCGCCGCAGATGGTGCGATGTGTTCGCCACAGTCTGTCCGATTGCGGTAGCCACGTCTTCAACGGTTCGTGGGGCCTGGGCAAGCAAGTCGAGGATCTCGAGACGGCGCCCGCTGGCCAGCGAGGCCGCCACTCGCGCAAACGCATCAAACATCGTGTCCTTGGCGGGGCGGGCTCCGATGGTCGACATCACACACAACATTCAAGCACTCGTTTGACGATCGCTCAAATCGAGATTATCTTCAAGTGATCGTTTGAGTGTCAGGAGTAGATTATGCGTGTGCTGCCGGTTCCGGATCAGGGGCTCGGAAACACGTCGTATCTAGTGGATCTAGGCGACGGGTCGGCCCTGGCTGTGGATCCCGAGCGTGATCCTCGTCCCTACCTCGTGACGGCCGACAGGCTCGGATTGCGGATCCGACACGTCGCCGAGACCCATCTGCATGCGGACTTCGTGTCCGGGGCTAGAGAGCTGGTGGCTGTTGGGGCCTCGATGATCGCACCCCGGAGCAGCGATCTCGCTCACCCGCATCGCCCCGTCGAGGACGGCGACGAAGTCATGGTGGGCGATCTGACGCTTCGTGTATTGGCGACTCCCGGACATACCCCAGAGCACGTCGCATATGTGCTGTCGGACGGTCCCACACCGAGAGTCGTTTTCTCCGGTGGCACGTTGATGGCCGGTGGGGTAGCTCGCCCCGATCTCATTGCCCCCGAGCTCACAACACCACTCGCCCATGACGCCTACCGGTCGGTGCATCACCTGTTGGACACACTCCCGGGCAATGTGGAGGTGCGACCCACCCATGGAGGAGGATCGTTCTGCTCCACGGGCCCGGCTTCACATGGCGGCGTCTCAACCATTGCATCTGAGCGGACCGGTCATCCCGCCGTTGTGGCGCCCGACCAGGACACTTTCGTCAGGGAGCTGCTGGCGGGATTGGGCACTTACCCCACGTACTTTGGCCGGTTGCGTGAGGTCAACCGGCTCGGTCCGACGGTCTTGGGCGTTGACCTGCCCTCTCTGCAACCCGTGGCGGTTGAGAAGCTTGCCGGCCGGGTCGTTGTCGATGCGAGACCGATCGACCGGTTTGCCGCGGGCCATGTGCCCGGTTCGGTGTCGGTCGAGCTGCGGGACCAGTTCGGCACTTGGCTGGGTTGGCTGTTCGAACCGGATACACCAATCGTGTTCGTAGTCGATCCCGATCAGGACGAACGTGATCTCGTCCGTCAAGCGCACAACGTCGGCCATGAGGCCATCGCCGGGAAACTCGACATAGCCGCGTGGGCAACGTTTGACCGGACACTTGCCACCATCGACCTGATCCCCGCCGGCGCCATCGGCCCCGACACGACGATCGTCGACGTTCGCCAGCGCTCGGAGTGGGACCGCGGCCACGTCGACGGCGCCATCCACATCGAGCTCGGCGACATAGAAACGCACCCTCCCGCCATACCCGGCGGCGTGGTGCACTGTGGCCACGGTCAACGCGCCATGACGGCAGCCAGCCTCCTCCGCCGGCAGGGAACCGACTCGATCGCGGTCACTACCGACGGCCCGTCCGTCATCGCCGCCGTCAGGGCACACCGGTGAAGACCAAGATCCGGCTCGGGATACGGGCCAATCTGGCACAGTTCTCACTTCTGGTGGGGGTCAATGCGCTGGTCGGGGGCATGGTCGGTCAGGAACGCACCGTGCTGCCGCTACTGGCTCGAGATGAGTTCGGGCTAACAGGGTTCACAGCCGCCCTCACCTTCATTGTCGCCTTCGGGTTGGTCAAGGCCGTCACCAACTTCTTTGCCGGAGCGCTCTCCGACCGGTTCGGCCGCAAGCCGGTGCTCGTCGCCGGATGGCTCATCGGCGTCCCGGTGCCGTTGCTGCTGATCTGGGCGCCGTCGTGGGCCTGGGTCGTCGCCACCAATGTGCTGTTGGGTGTCAACCAGGGGCTCACCTGGTCGACCACGGTGATCATGAAGATCGACCTCGCCGGCCCCAAACGCCGTGGCCTCGCCATGGGCCTCAACGAGGCGGCAGGATATCTCGCCGTCTCGGCGACCGCCCTTGCCACCGGCTACATCGCCGCACGCTACGGGCTGCGACCCCAACCCTTCTACCTGGGGCTCGCCTTTGCCGGACTCGGACTCGGTCTCTCCACCTTGGCCGTGCGCGAGACCCACCATCATGTCGCCCACGAAGCTACCAACTACGCCGCCGACCACCCCGCCCCGGAGATGTCTACACGGCAGGTCTTCGCCGAGACCAGCCTCCGCAACCGGTCGTTGTCGGCGATCAGCCAAGCCGGGCTGGTCAACAACCTCAACGACGGGATGGCCTGGGGACTCCTCCCCCTCGTCTACGCCACCGCCGGACTGTCGGTCGGCCGTATCGGGCTCCTCGCTGCCGCCTACCCGGCCGTCTGGGGCGTCGGTCAACTCGCCACAGGCGCCATTTCCGACCGGACCGGCCGCAAGTGGATGATCGTCTCAGGCATGTGGATCCAGGCGGCAGCCATCGCGCTTATCGCCATCACCGACTCCTTTGGCCCCTGGCTTGCGGCTGCGGTTTTGCTCGGGATCGGGACGGCCATGGTTTACCCGACACTGCTCGCAGCCGTCGGTGACATCGCCCACCCGACCTGGCGCGCATCCGCCGTCGGCGTCTACCGGCTGTGGCGAGACGCCGGTTTCGCCGTCGGAGCCGTCCTCACTGGTGTCGTCGCCGATATCGCGGGATCCGTCGCCGCCATCTGGCTTGTCGCCGCCATCACCCTCGCCTCCGGGGTGGTCGTCGCGACCAGGATGCAAGAGACCCACCGCCCGGATCAACCGACCCGGCCGCCTACCGGCGAGACCGGGTATCCGCCACTCGTCGAATCGTGACCTCAGAGCACCTCCCACTACTGGTCGGCTCCGTCGAAGGCAACGGAACGCTGGCTTGCCATGACCGAACACAACAATTGGCTCCGCCGGCTGCTCTTCTTCTTCACATACCGGATGACCGGAAGCCTCTCCAAATGCGAGGACCTGGTACAAGAGGCGTTTCTCCGGGTTCACGAAGCCGAGCAGCGTGGAACCGAGATCGAATCACGGAGGTCACTTGCAGAGCGCTTCTTCGCCGCCGCCCAACGATGTAACCGGGCTCGCCGGCCTTCTCGCCGAGGATGTTGGAGTGTACGCCGACGGGGGTGGAAAGGGCTCGGCCATCGCTGAAGGACGCAACGGCAGAGATGTCGCGGCCAAGGTCCTGGCTGACCTACTCCGACGCTTTGTGACCGAGAAGATCTCCATGATCCCGGCAGAAGTCAACGGACAACCCGGAGCAATCACAAAGGACTCGGAAGGTCGGGTCCTCTCGGCCATGTCTCTCGACATCGTCGCCGACCACATCCAGGCGGTCCGGGCCGTTACCAATCCCGACAAGCTCGGACACCTCACGGCGACATGACGTCCCGTCCGCCCGGAGCTGGATCAGACGTCGCGGATGTCGATTGAGAGAATGGGTACCGCCAGATCGATCCTCGTCTTCGTTCCGCGAGTTCACACCCGTAGCACGATCGAACTTGGCCGCGACGAGCGCTGCACGCCGGCGAGTGAGTCTGTACGGTGAAGAGATGAGCTTGGCAATACCGGTATGAACCGTGTGGCTCGGGTCGACGTGGATGGCCTCACCATTGCTTATCGCGAGCTCGGCGAGGGGCCGTCGCTCGTGCTGTTGCATGGGTGGCCGCTCGACGGCCGCGAGTGGCGCCGGCAACTCGATGGTCTCTCAGACGAGTTTCGGGTTGTGGCGTGGGACGCTCCGGGTGCGGGGTCGTCTTCGGATCCACCACAGACATCGCAACTATCGGACTGGGCCGATTGGCTGGCGAGCTTCATCGAGGTGGTGGGCCTGGGGCCCACCCACGTTGCGGGCCTCTCCTTCGGTGGCGGTCTCGCACTCGAGCTGTTCCGACGGCATCCGAAGCTGGTTCGCTCCCTGATCCTGATCTCTGCGTACGCCGGTTGGGGCGGATCGCTTCCCCCCGACGAGGTCAGAGCCCGTCTCAGCCTCACGCGCCGCAATATCGAGTCGCCTCCGGCACAGTGGGCACCGGCGTTGATCGACACGCTCCTTCCCGAAGGCGCTGATCCGGAGTTGGGCGATGAGCTGGCCCGGATGCTGCATGACTTCCATCCGGCTGCCACGGGCGCGGCGCTCCAGTCGTTCGCCGAGTCCGATCTCCGCGACACGCTCCCCACCGTGAACGTCCCAACCCTGCTGCTCTACGGCGAGCGGGACGTCCGCTCCCCCCGAGCCGTGTGGGAACCCATACATGCCGGTATCGCTCACTCGAAGCTTGTCGTGATACCGGGGGCAGGTCACATGATCGACATGCAAGCGTCCGAGCGCTGCAACACCGAAATCCGCACGTTCCTTCGGGACCGCAGGCACTCCTCTCCCTTCGCCTGAATCCACGGTTGCAGATTGTCGGATCGCTCGATTAACGCGTCACCACCGACGCTCTCTTCTCACAAATCGCATCCCTGTTTCGGTGAAACAGCCAAAGCCCAAGACCCCGGGGCACATTGCGAAATCGAGCGATTTCTTCTCCCCAATCCGTGGATCCAAGCTTCGGGAGAGAACAGGCGTGGCGTATCGGAGATACCCCTTCGACCTGATGACACCCTCACCCGTCCGACGGCCCTCAGCCAGACGGTTTCGGAGCATGCGACCACAGGGTCGCGTCCGCCGGCCGCAGCCGGACATTCGACTCGAACCGTCACCCATGACCCGATCGATGACCTCTGCCTAACCGCGGCGTCGTGTTCACAAACGCCGGCTCTCGAAACGGACTTCAGGCCCGATCGTTGGTCCCAACTTGGTTGCCCCGAGCTCGCCTTCTGCGCAGCCGTCGGGCCGTCACAACTCCTACGACGGGGCCTGCCAGGAGGATCAACACCACAACGATGCCGGCAATGAGGCTGTATTCGAAGACTTCGACGAGGCTCGCCTCATAGCCCTGGTCGATTCCGGTGTAGATCACGAGGTTCACCGCTGCTACGGCGCCGACTAGACCTCCGACCAGCCCTCCGACTGCCAGGTCCACCAGCCATGCCTTCATGATCACGCTCCCTCTGGTGCCGTCGTAGCCGCCTGACGGTGTTCGTCTACCGCCACGATCGGCGGTCTTCCTGGTGCTTTTCGAGTTGAGATCTCGTGTGATCGGTGTTGATGTCGAGGCGAGTGCGAGTCAGGTCGATTGGGGTTCCGGGAAGTCGTCGTCGCTGAACCCGGCGGCATGTTCGGCGGGCCACTGGACCAATTCGATACGGTATCCGTCTGGGTCTGTGAGCCAGCAGGTCTGCATCCCGTCATCGCCGTCAACGATGGGCGGCTCGTGGTCGATTCCGGCCCGCTCGAGGGCATGCAGGGTCTCGTCCATCGCCTCAACCTGAACGACCAGGTGGTTGAGTCCGGTGCCCAGGTCAACCTCCCCTTTGCCTGGGTCGTGGACGAGCTCGATGGCGGCGAACTCGTCGTCGGGCAGACGGAGCAGGGTGAGCTTGCCGATCGGGGTGTCCTCGATCGTTCCTATGGTCAGGTAGCCCAGGGCGCTGTAGAACTCGAGCGAGCGGGCGAGCCGGCTCACGCGGAGGCCGACGTGGAGTGTGCGCATCCGAGTTCTCCCTGCACAGTGTCGCTCATCAGATCGTGGGGCGATGCACATCGTAGAGGACGTGGGTCACGCGGTTGCCCTGCGTTGTAGCCGCCGGCCGAGACGACCTCTCGCTTGCCCCTGGAATGCGTAGCTTCCGCCAGCGCAGGTCGCCGTCGACGGGCAGGTTGAAGCGGTCGATCCGGTTTCGGAATGGTGATCGCGGGGCTCTCAGAGACAACCATGGCCGGCCGCGGTCCGCAATGATCGACGGATCGAAGCTCGCTCGAGTGTCGTCGACGACGCGTTCCCAGAACCGGCGGAGAAGCTCCATCGCCGCATCCAGTGTCTTGGCACTGATGTCGAGTTCCCGGGCGATCGCGGCGTAGCGATCGGCCCAATCGGACGGAGGGTCGGGAATGTGGTCCGGAACGGGATGGTTCCCCCGCACTTCGAAGACGTGCTCCACCCGACCCCGCAGTCCGTCTTTTGGACTCAGGGCTCCCTCGATCAGCAGGATCAGATCCGGGAGATCCCGGACTCGCGAGCTGGGCCGGTCACCGTACATGCGGGTCAGAGCGTGGAACTTCTCGGCATAGTGCTGGCGCCGGTCGACAGCCTCCACGTCGCCGGCGGAAATGCCGGCGAAACCCAGGGTGCCCGGCAGAGTGACGCGGTCTGTCCCGATGATCTCGTCGCTACGAGCGACAACGTCCAGCCGCACGACGGCGAAGCGCCGGCCGGCCATCGCGGCGTCCGCGCTGAACCGCCAACCAGGACGGCCGGCCCCGTCCACGTCTAGTTCCTTGGGCTCGCCCACCGCAAACGAGAACCCGTCGCCGTCATGATCTGCCGCCAACGCCATAATCAGCAGATCGCGGGCGACATCGCCCTCATCGATGGCGCCTCGAACGGCCAGATCGAGGTCGCGCGTGCCTCGTGCTCTGTCTCCGAGCCGGAACTCCAGTGCCATCCCGCCTTTGAGGATCCACCGTCCGGGATCAGCCGTTTCGAGGCGCGCGAGGATGCGCTCGAAAACCACTCGCCGACGTAGACGATCGAGGTCCAAGGCCGTCTCACGCGACTGGTTCTTCAGTCGATCCTCGAGCGCCACCCGGAGAGCCTGCGATGTGGCGTATGGCATTTACTCGCCTACCTGTGTCAGGGCGCGCTCCATCCTGAGCGCTGCCCGATCGCCGAACTCGTCCACCCTGGCCAGGATCATGCGCCGGGTGAGCAACCCACGGACGAGCGCGTCCTGCACCGCGCCCGCGACCTGATCGAGGTCGAGATCGCCGGCGGTGACATCGAGGAGGGATCGGAGTGGGGTCGTCACTCGAAACCCCTCGCGCTGCTCGATGTCGCCGCGTGGAACGTCACCCAGGTGCACCACCACGCCCGGCGCCTTCTTGCGGAAAGGTGGCGCTGCGGTGAGATGGACGCGTGCTGGATTGACATCACCGAGGTCGTGAACGGAGAGCGCCGTCTCGTGCGATACGACGGCCCGGCCACGAGCCCATTGCGCCCACCTGATGAGATCCTCGTGCTCGCCAACCGGCCATTCGGGTATCCGGAACAGGCCGCGGTCGACCCGTTCCCAGTTTCCCCGGTCAACGTGGTACTGCTGCGCCTGGTACTGGTAGCCGACCTCGATGGCCTGCGCCGCGGTGAAGTAGCCGCCTTGGGTGCCGGCGAGGTCGTAGAGGCGTCGCCGCCGCTGCTGTCGATGGCCGATCATGATGGCCCACATCCTACAGATAAACTGGAGATTTGTGCGGGCGGTGATGAACAACCTACAGATAAACTGGAGGGTTCGGCATGAGGGCTCGGCGGGTGAATCGCTACGGGATGGCAATCGTCGGTGTAGCGTCGGCACTCGCCGGGCCGTGGCAGAGCTTGTACTCGAGACCCGATCCGCGCGGGAGCGGATTCGTTGCGGCCGACCTACGTGACAGCGCACGGTCCGGTGACGGCGGTGGCGTTCTCTGCTCCTCCGAGAGGGCTCACGCTCAGCGGCTAATCGGCAAACCCTGGACGTACCTATTCCCCAGCACGTAGACGAACGTTCGTTCGGCTACCCGATTTCATGATCGGTGTCAGCCTTTCCCATCACGATGCTGGGCGGCGCGATTGTGCGCATGTCAATCTCGTCGGGCCGTCGCCACCAGAATTTGCGGCTCTATGACGAGAGCGCCGCGGTCGGTGAATGGCTCGCACCGCTCGATGACTGCTTGCTCCACGGCAACGCACCCTTCTTCGTCGAGATTCGCAGCCAAGGCGGCGAGCGGGGTGCTGTTTACGTATTGCCAAACGAAGTCGGCGGGTGGCGCCACCCGGAGCGGGATCGTGCCGAGGTCGACATCCACGGCTGTGAACCCGGCCTCCTCGAGCATGCTCTGCATGTCTGTCGGGTCGTGGACGGAAAACACGGTCTGGATGAACCTCGAGGCTTCGGGCCCGAGGTGGGTGCCGAGAACCGCGTCGATCGCTTGGAGCGACGGCGGCGTGGGTCCGGTGGTTCCAATGCTGATTCGCCCGCCCGGCGTGAGCACCCGCCGCATCTCGCCTAGCGCAGCCGTCTTGTCGGTGAAGAATTGAAAGCCTAGGGAGCTAACCACGACATCGAATGTCTCGTCATCGAAAGGCAGGTTCTCGGCGGCGCCCTCGTGCCAGTCGATCTCCGAGCCGACCGCATCTGTGACACGTGCGACGTCGACCACGGTCGGGTTCAAGTCAATACCGGCGATCAAGCTGGGCGATCCCGTCGCCTCGGCGGCCAAACGGGTGGCGACGCCGGTGCCACAGGCGACATCTAGCACCCGCTCCCCCTGTCGCAACATGGCAGCTGCGACGATCCGCTTGGCAAACGGCTCGCCGATGTCGGGCACGAAATAGCGTTGGTAGTTCTCCGCCGGGTTGCCTGCGTACCTCGCGTACAGGCTCATCGTTCCGTGGGCGGCCGGTTTGGTGATCATATGCATCCTCTCGGTCTCTTCCGACCGTACGACACGCGGCGGCTCTTTCGCTTCGGGCGAATCATCCATTTCCGGCGCACGTGAGACTGGGGGAAATCCCGTAGATCAGACAAGGCCGTGGTCGTAGGCGTAGGCCGTGGCGGCTGCACGGTTCGACACCCCGACCTTGGTGAATATGTTGCTCACGTGCCGCTCGACGGTCTTCCGGCTGATGATCAACGTGGTGGCAATCTCACGGTTAGTCATGCCCGCCGCCAGCAGCCGCAACACCTCGTGCTCTCGAGGAGTGACGTTCCCGGCCCGCCCCGTGTGGTCCGCAGCAGCGACGGCGCCGGCGCGATTCAGATCCGGGGCGGCGCCCAGTTGCTCGAAGACGCGAAGCGCGGACTTGTACTCGAGGTCTGCGCCGTCGCGGTCGTCGATCTCCCTGCAGGCGGCGGCGATGAGCACTCGAGTCCTTGCAGACTCGTAAGGCGCCTCCAGCTCCTGCCATGTGTGCCACGCCTCACGCAACGACTTCAGCGCTGGTCTCGGCTGTCCTTCAGCGAGGAGGACAGCACCCCCGCAATGGGCTGCGGCCGCATCGAGATATGCGAACCCCGCTTCGGCGGCGACTTCGAACAGTTCGTCACAAGCCGCTCTCGCCTTCTCGACGAGGTTTGCTGCGAGCATGATCTCGACATAGGCCGGAAGTAGCCGCACCCGCACCACGCGGCCAGAAGCCTCCGCCATGGTCCGCTCTATCGATGCTGCGGCACCGTCAACCCGGCGCTGGGCGAGCCTGAGAAGTGAAAGCCCGGGTTGGGGTGATCGCCCGTGGTCGTTAGCCCGTTCGTAAGACCGTTCCGCCTCGTCGAACTCGCCCCGTAGCCGGTACATCTCTCCGAGCTGGTAGTGCGCCATGCCGATCGCCGGGTGGGGTGGCTCGGCGAGGCGGTCCCGTGCGCGGATCGCCTCCTCGAACGCCTCCAACCACGCCCCATGCAGCTGCAGGATCTGGGAGCGATGCACGAGGCACTGGCCGCGGTAGGGAACGAGACCCGGCTGCGCAATACACCAACGGTCGAGCGCCGAGGTCCACTCATGCGCCCTGCGCACGTCGAACGCCCCCTGGCATGCATCAATCACCGCGCAGTAGACGATTCCCGACACGACCGGCGATACCTCGCCCGCCAACACCGACACCATAGCTTGGTCGAAAAGACCAACACCGTCTGCGATCCGTCCCATCCCCACCTGCGCCTGGCCGCACCCGAGCATCCCGAGCGCATCGAGATCGGAGTCGTCGAAACGGCGGGCAGTGGCGAGCACTTGTTCACAGAGTGTCTGCGCTCGCCTGGGGTCGCCGCCACCTAGCGCCATGAGCGCTTCGGACGCAAGCAGATAGCCGACCTGTGCGCAGTCGAGCTCGTGCTCGTCGACCAGCGTACGGGCACGGGCCATCCATCCTCCGCCGCGGGCCATCTCTCCACGGGCGATCAACCCGTAGCCGAGCCAGAACGCACAGCGAACGGCATCCTCGAACTCGCGGGCGTCGAGCCGCGCCTGGTGAGCGCGCGCCCAAACGTCGGTGCTCTCGACCTCGTGGCCGGATAGATATGCGGCCGTGGCCAGCAGTTCCAGGTCGGCAGCATCGAGGTGCACCGAACCGCCGGCAGCCTCCGCAAGGAACTCGTAGGCGTCGGCCCAAGCTCGCTTCTCTATGGCCTGCCGCCCCGCTTCAACCGCATCAGCAGTCATACGACGACAGAGTGTAATCCTGGCCGGGTCCAGATCCCGACCGTGATGCACCCGGTGTCATGGAGGCCCGTGAGGACCGTCAACTACGACACCCACCCGGACGGCTCCCACATCAGGACCGTATGACGATTTCCAACGTGGCCCCAGAAGTCTGCCCCTTTGGGCAAAGCCCGATCCTCCTCCCCACAACCACCAGTTGCAGCAACGTTTCAGGAGGCGGTCGTTTGTGGTTCGATCTCCTGGTGTTCGGTGTTGTCGGGCAGGCGGAGGCGTTTGAGGAGCAGGGCGTTGGTGGCGACCAGGAAGCTCGAGCCGGACATGGACAGGGCGGCCCATTCGGGTCGTAGCACGAGGCCGAGGGAGGGTTCGAGAAGCCCGGCCGCAATCGGGAGTGCTATCGAGTTGTAGCCGATCGCCCAGGCGAGGTTTTGTCGCATCTTACGGACCGTGCCCTTTCCGATCTGCACGGCCGTGGGCACGTCGAGCGGGTCGGACCGCATAAGGACGATGTCGGCGGTCTCGATGGCAACATCCGTGCCGGCGCCGATGGCGATCCCGAGGTCCGCCTGGGCGAGGGCCGGGGCGTCGTTGACGCCGTCGCCGACCATGGCGACCTTCTTACCCATCTGTTGCAGCTCGCTGATCTTGTTGGCTTTGTCCTCTGGGAGTACTTCGGCGATGACGGTGTCGATGCCGAGCTGACCGGCGATCCGTTCGGCCGTGGCCTGGTTGTCGCCGGTGAGCATCACCACCTCGATACCGAGGCCGTGCAGATCACGGACCGCTTGTGGGGAGGTGGCACGTGGGGCGTCGGCGATACCGATCACCGCCACTGCGGTCCCGTTGACCGCGGCGACGACGGCGGTGCGGCCACCGGCGGCAATCTCGTCTCGCCGGGCGACGTGGGCGCCCATGTCGATGTTCTCCCGTTCCATGAGCCGGGCGTTGCCGACCACGATGCGTTGCCCGTCGACGGTGGCGACGGCGCCGTGGCCCGGTACGTTCTCGAACTCGGATGCCGTGGCCGGATCGACGCCCTGCCGGTCGGCGTAGCGTACGACGGCTTCGGCGAGCGGGTGGCCTGATTCTCTCTCGATCGCGGCGACGAGGCGCAACACGGCGGCAGAGTCCCCATCGGTAACGAAGTCGGTGACTTCCGGCTCGCCTCTGGTGAGGGTGCCGGTCTTGTCCATGACGACGGTGTCGATGCGGGCCGAGGTCTCGATCGCAGTGGCGTTCTTGAACAGCACGCCACGGCCGGCGCCGAGCCCGGTGCCGACCATGACGGCGGTCGGGGTGGCGAGACCTAGCGCGTCGGGGCAGGTAATAACGACAACGGTGATCGCGTACAACAGAGCGGTGGTGAACGCGGCGCCGGTGAGCGACCATCCGATAAGCGTGAGGCCGCCGCCGACAAGGGCCACCAGCACCAGCCAGAAGGCGGCACGGTCGGCGAGGCGCTGACCGGGTGCCTTCGAGTTCTGTGCCTCCTGGACGAGCTTGACGATCTGCGCCAGCGCCGTCTCGGATCCCACCTTGGTGGCTCTGACTCGCAGTGTGCCGTTTGCGTTGATGGTGGCACCGACGACTTCGCTGCCCGTTTGCTTGTGGACGGGGAGGCTCTCACCGGTGACCATCGACTCGTCGACGTCGGACTCGCCGTCCTCGACCATCCCGTCGACGGGAATCCGTGCGCCCGGGCGGATGAGCAGCAGATCCTCCACCTGGACCTCGGCGGTGGGGATCTCGAGCTCCTCGCCGTCCCGGATCACCAAAGCGAGCGGTGGAGCCAGATTCATCAGGGTCCGGATGGCGTCATTGGCGCCGCCGCGGGCTCGCATCTCGAACCAGTGGCCCAGCAACACGAATACAGCCAGCATCGCGGCGGCCTCGTAGAAGACCTCTCCCCCGCCGGTCAGGGTGACCACCACCGAGTAGAGCCAGCCGGCGCCGATCGCCACCGCGACCAGCACCATCATGTCGAGGGTGCGGCGGCGGAGCGCAGCGACGGCACCCTCGAAGAAGATCCACGACGACCAGAAGATCACCGGCAAGCTCAGCAGCAGCCCGAAGACATCGTCCCTCAGCCCGAAGGGAGCGGCGACGTTGATTTTGAGCACGTCGCGTCCCAGCGGTGACCACAGAACGATCGGGATCGCAAAAACAAGAGCGACGAGGAACCGATTGCGCATGTCGGTGACCATGGCTTCCATCGACATCTCGCCGTGGCTGCCGTGACCCATCACTGCATGCGGCGAGCGGTCCTCACCGGGTTCCGCCCCCGGTGCTTCTGCGTAGCACACATGTCCGGGGACGGCTTCGCCGGCGCAGTGATAGCCGCAGGCGATGACACACTCACGGATGTCGTCGGCGCTCACCGCGGCGGGATCGAACGTCACCGTTGCGGTCTGGGCTACCGCGTTGGCGTCGACGGCGACAACACCGCTCATCCGGCCCAGGAACGACTCGACCTTGTGGTTCTCTGTTGCGAACTGCATCCCACCGGTCTGCACGGTGATCCGCTCATGTCGGGTCGCGCCCGGCGCCGTAGCCATCAGGAGATCTCCATCGGATTCAAACTCATGTCACACCTCGTTGTCCGTCTTCCGGCGGCGCCTACCGCCCCGCACAACCCTTTCTACTCCTTCTAGCCGACTGGAATGTCAAGGGACTTCTCTTGGCCGGTGCGCCCGCACCTTTCTCTACGCCGCCGCACGCCTGCTTTACACAATCTTGATCTTGGCAGACGTACCCGCTTGATCCTGGTGTCGTTGAATGTTCGCTAGCAAGGAAAGGACGATTTGATGATGTGGGGTTACGACGGATTCGGTTTCCTCTGGATGTGGCTCTTCTGGGTGGGCGTGATAGCTCTGGCAGCCTGGGCATTGAGCCGACCCGGACCTGCCTCGGGCACCGGCCGGCGGTCGGCGCTCGACATCCTCGAAGAGCGATTCGCTCGCGGCGAGGTCGATGTCGACGAGTTCACCGCCCGCCGCAACGAGTTGGCGAGATAGACGCACAACCTGCAACGACATTCATGACGTAACGACAACACCAACAACAACACCAACACCAACAACGACAACACCAACAACACCAAGGAGCAAGACCATGATCAAGAAGTTCACCGCCGTCCTGGCATTGGTGGCAGCCATTGCAGTAGCCGCCGTCGCCGTGCCCGCCCTGGCCCAGGACCAGGCAACCGAGGACTCCGTTACCTGCCCGTACCATGACTCTGCCACCATGGGGTATGAGGAGATGGAGCAGTGGATGGGGGCCGAAGGGGGCCAGTTCCACGCTGAGATGGGAGCGCACATGGGCGCCGAGATGGGCGAGCACATGGGCGAATTCGATTCCATGCCGGGAAACGGGTCGATGATGGACCACGGCTCCATGATGGGGTCCGGCTCCATGATGGGGTCCGGCTCCATGAGCGAATAGCCCGGATCATGATCGGTGAAGGTGCCGTCACCACCGGCGGCGCCTTTACCATTGCTGCCATGGAGAGCCGCAGGATCTTGCTGGTCGATGACGAACCGGATCTGCGCCGGATGGTGAGCCGGTATCTGAAGGCAGAGGGGTTCGACGTCGCCGAAGCAGACACCGCGACAGCCGCCCTGAAAGAGCTGGCACGGTCGATGCCGGATTTGATCGTGCTTGACGTCGCCATGCCCGGGATGGATGGTTTCGAGACGTTGCGCGAGATCCGCCGCCAGTCCGACGTTCCGGTGATCATGCTCACCGCCCGATCCGAGGAGGTCGACCGCGTGGTAGGGCTGACGATGGGCGCAGACGACTATGTCACCAAGCCGTTCAGCCCGCGCGAGCTGGTCGCCCGGGTGCGAGCCGTCCTCCGCCGCGGCCGGGGTGAGCGCGGCAAAGCTGAGGACAAACAAGAGTTCGAGGGAATCACGATCGACCTGGGGGGACGTCACATCGTCGTCGACGACGTCACGATCGAGGCGACCGCGCTCGAGTTCGACCTGCTGGTGGCGTTGGCGTCCGCTCCCGGACGAGTGTTCACCAGGGCCCAGCTGCTGGAACGGGTATGGGGCTGGGACTACTTCGGCGCCGAACGGGTGGTCGACGTTCACATCGGCAACCTCCGCAAGCTCCTGGCGGACGACGCCACCGACCCCCGGTTCATCGGCACCGTCCGTGGCGTCGGGTACCGCTGGGTCGCCGCCCCCCGATGAAGCGCTGGATGGCGACCCTGCGCGCACGGCTGCTGCTGTCCCATCTCGCAATAGTGGTGATCTCGATCGCCGTCCTCATTGTCGCCGGCCGTCAACTGGGATCGGCCTTCGTCGATGACCACCTCCGTTCCATGGGCCAGATGATGAGCGGGATGGGAGCCGGTAACGCCGGCAGGCTCGAGGAGGGAATCGACGCCGCGTTCAATCGGGCCCTGCTGTGGGCGGCATTGCTCGGCGCCGTCGCCGCGCTGGCCGCCGCCGGCTACGGCGCCGCCCGGTTGTTGCGACCGCTCGACGAGGTGCGCCGGGTCGCCCGTCGCCTCGCCAGCGGCTCTTACGGGGAGAGGGTCGCAGCGCCTCGAGAAGAGGAGTTGGCGGCCCTCGCCGGCGACGTCAACGCCCTAGCCGAAGCGCTGGAGGAAACCGAGCAGCGGCGCCTCAGGCTCATCTCCGAGGTCGCCCACGAACTGCGCACCCCGGTCGCAACGCTCAAGGGGTACCTCGAAGGTCTTCTCGACGGTGTCTTTCAACCCGACCCCGAGACGTTGGCGGCATCAATCCACGAGGCGCGCCGGTTGGAACGGCTCGCCGAGGACTTGAGCTCCCTGTCACGTGCCGAGGAGGGCCGAGTCGAGTTGCGGCTCGGTCCGGCCGACCTCGCTGAGCTGGCCACGGAGGTCGCCGGCCGGCTGAGGCCCCAGTTCGAGGACCAGCAGGTAGAGCTCACCGCCGAGCCCGGCCCAACGCTCCCGGTCACCGTCGACCGGGACCGCATCACCCAAGTGCTGACCAACCTCATCGGCAACGCCCTCAGCTACACGCCAACCGGCGGTCGAGTCACCGTCAACGCAACACGCTCCGGAGACACCGCCCAGGTCACCGTCACCGATACCGGGAGGGGCCTCACCGCCGAACAGACCCATCTGGTGTTCGATCGTTTCTACCGTGCCGACCGCTCCACCCGTGGCACCGGTATCGGGCTCACAATCGCCCGCTCCCTCGCCCGCCTCCACGGCGGCGACGTAACCGCATCGTCGCCGGGCCCCGATCAAGGCTCGACGTTCCTTCTCACCGTCCCGCTAACCAGCCGGAGCTAGTCACGAACGGGTTGCGCCGACATTTGGCGTGGAGAATTGCCCGGCTCAATGGCGCTTGACATTCTAGTCGAGGGCAAGGTGTACGGTCGGGGCTTGTGCCAACGGACCCATTGACCGAGATGCCTCACGAAACCCCGCCCAAACGTAGGATGCTGCAAGCCGCCGGGCTGGCCACCGCCGGTGTCGCCATCGACCAACTCTCAAAGAGCGCTGCCGTCGGCGCCCTCGCAACCGGACCAGCCCACGTGGGCCCGCTGCACCTGCGTCTCGTGGCCAACCGCGGGATCCTCATGGGGATCGTGGAAGTACCAGTCTGGCTGATCACGTTGGTCACGGCTTTGGTCGTGGGCTTCGCAGCAAAGGCGCTTTGGAGAGAAACCACAGCGCGGAGTACCGCAGCCTATGCACTGCTCACTGCCGGAGCAGTAGGCAATCTGGCCGATCGATTCCTCCAACGACCCGACTTCCCACCCAACGCCGTCGTCGACTGGCTCTCCTTCGGCGGATCGACCTTCAATGTGGCCGATGTACTCCTCGTCGCAGCAGTGTTGATGCTGCTCGCCGGCGCATCAGACCGACCGGAACACACGGCGCCGACCGCCACTTCTGGTCGAGCATCAACCGACCATGTGGCACATCGCTAACGCCGAAGCGACCTCCCGGTCGACCGACTGCGCCGCTACGGTTATACCGGAGTCAGCATCCCGTGGTCGACCGAGGGTCGCTCGGGGCTCGACGCCCGATGCGCAGTCGGGCCAGATGTGAGGTAGCGACACTTGAGTCACAGCCAACGGAACCGGCGCGCCGGCTCCAAGAAGAAGTCGAGGACAAGTAACAGCAACCTCTGGCTCGCGGTCGGTACGGCCGCGATAGCCGCCCTCGTCGTCACCGGCATCGTGTTCGGCGGAAACACCTCCACCAACGATGCCCCGACAGAGCGGGACCCCGAAGTTGTCGCCGCCGGAGAGGATCTGTTCCAGGCCAACTGCGCCGTTTGTCACGGGTCCGACCTCAACGGCACTGCCACCGGACCCCCCTTCCTCAACACCATCTACGCACCCAACCACCACACCGACGAGGCATTCCAACGTGCCGTTCAGATCGGCGTCCCACCTCACCACTGGGAGTTCGGGCACATGGCCCCGATTGAGGGTCTCGGCCGTGATGACGTCGCCAAGATCGTCGCCTACGTGCGTACCGAACAGGAAGCCGCCGGCATCTTCCGCGATGAGACCCATCCTTGAGACAGATGACCACGGCGGGTGGGCATCTTGGCAACCGGCAACTACTACTCTGCGTGGCGGCGATGGCGGCTGCATGCCTTCGCAGCGAGGAGAACACCGATGATCACCGGCGGAGCCGCACCATATGCGGACGCCTAGACGACGACGGATTTTTGGCCGGCGTGAGGGCCTGTCTTCCGCCATGCTCGCGACAATCGCGGCCATTGCCTTCATAGGCGTCGGCTGGCTCGTACTAATCCAGCCCGACCTCGTCGATTCGGAAACCCTGCCGGTGTCCGGCTCGCAGAACTCGAACCCTGCGCCTGCGTACGGCGACCTTTCCGAGGACCCCCACTCCGAGCGCATACCGGCGACCGATAGCCGGCCGGGACAAGTCATCGACGTCGAGCTGACCGATGACGCCATCAGGCCGAACCCGATAGCCGCGGAACCCGGAACCACCGTGCGATACCGGATCACCAACCGTGGCAGCGTGGCTCACGAGTTCCGTCTCACCAACGGCCACGATGTTGAAGAACACGTCGTATCCGACGCTCTGACCGAGGAACCCCCCGATCACCCGAACGAGGAGGCAGCCATTGTCGTGCTCGTCGATCCCGGAAACACTCGGGAAGTCGACGTTGAGATGCCGTCTGATACGACGGTGTTCACCATCGCTGCATGCCTGATCCGCGGTCACTACGGAGCGGGTATGTGGACGCCCGTAGTAGACGAGCCAGGTGAGCCGGCGCCCTCCGAAACCAACGCGTAGCCGCAGGTCCGTCCACAGCGGCGCCGGCCGAAAACTCCGACCCGGCGGTACCCCGGAGTGTCAGGATGCCTCGACACCGTCATTGCTTGGATCCACGGATTGGGGAGGAGGAGTCGCTCGATGTCGCAATGTGCCCGGGGGATCTCGAGTTTTGGTTGTTCGCCGAAACAGGGAAGCAGTGTGTGAGCGGAAAGCGTCGGTGGTGACGAGCTAATCGAGCGATCCGACAATCTGCAACCGTGGATTCAGGCATGGGAACGCGCTCCCTGGTCACGATCGTTCTCCGTATGGACCAGCCCCTGGCGCTTCCGGGCAACCACGAAGACGACCGCACCAAGCACCGAGAGGGTAAGACCGCCCCATTGGCTTCCGGTCACCGGGCCGATCACGGCGTCGGAGACCGTACCGTCTCGTGCCGCCTCCAGCCGGGCAAAGTCGACGAGAAACCTCTGCAGCCCGTACCACAGCAACCAGATCGAAAACATCTGCCCGTAGTGGCGGGAGACCCACCGCCGCTGCAGGTAGAACAAGGTGCCGAGGAGCACGGCGGCACCGATCATGTCGTACAGGGCCGTCGGGTGATACGGCCCGCAGATGCCCTCGTTGGTGCACAGACGCTCCAGAGCGTCATGCTGCGGGGATACGTCGTATCCCGGACGGAGCATGTAGCCGAGGAAGAAATCGGTGGGGCTGCCGAGATGCTCCACAATGGCGAGATCACCGATCCGGCCAACGACGGCGCCCAGCGCGAGACCCGTTGCGGCCATGTCGAGAAACACCGGTGGGTTCAACCCGAGAAGCCTCATGCGCACCCCGCCTGCGATGATTCCCCCGGCGTATCCTCCCAGTATCGAGAAGTCACCAGTGAGGCTGAATGCGTCCGCCGGCGAGTAGCCGCCGCCGATGATCTGTGCCGGAACGGTGAACAGGCGCGCCCCGATCAGTGCTCCAACAAGACCCCACATCATCATCGACATGACCAGATCCGGATCGAAACCACGCCGCCGCGCCTCGCGCAGCATCAGGGCCGCTCCCGCGACGAACCCGAGTGCGGCAAACAGCCCGTGCAGCGAAAGGCTGATCGGTCCGAGCTCGAGGATCGGGATCGGCGGGTAGCTCAGCGATGCAAACATGGGTTCCAAGGGGTGATCACCTCTATGCCGGGAGTCACAGGACCGGACTGCCGACGCCGCCGGTGCAGGCACCGCCCGGCTCGGGAGCGTCGGGCGACCCGGCAAACTCGTTTACGAACTGCTCGATTCTCTCGTCGTCGGCTTCATCGACGCCCAACTGCTGACCCCAGGCGGTTAGCAAGATCGGGCTGTCGAGCTCGTCGACGGGGCTGACAATGACCTTCTCCAGACGGCCCACGTGTCGCCGCAGTTGCTCAACAGCGGTATCGCCGATGCTCGGTGAGTAGGTGATCCAGACTGCTCCGTGCTCGAGCGAATGGACCGCAAACTCGGCCTCGACGCGTTCCGGGTAGTAGCCGCAATTGAGCCAGCGTGGATTGTGCTCACCGCCTGCCGGTACTTCGTTTTCATCGTGGATGTCCCCCTCGACATGTTGTGGTGCTCCCACCTCCACCGTCTCCGTCCCGTCGGGAACGCCGTCCAGGGGTTCCGGAGAGAAGGCGACTACGCCGACGATCGCCAGCACCACGATCACGCCGATCCCTGCCGCAACCCGTTTCCCCAGCTGTGCGCTGCGATCGGGCGATACACTCCTCCTCTTTGCCGGCTTCTTGTTGACTTTGACCTTGTTGCTCATGGATTCCCTCTCTGCTCTACTGCGCCTGCGACCGGGACGGCGTCCGGTCGAAGCGATCATATGCGTAGTCGAGAATCTCGAATGACGAGAAGAACAGCCGCCGATGGCAGATCACGCTAACGGCGTGCGGCGTCGAACCTGCTCGATCGAAGCTCGAACTCTTCCGCACCGTCAAACCGAGACAAACTCGGTGACCAACAACGCGGCCGCCGCAACGATGGAGGCGACGGCAGCTATCGCGTACATGGCATCACGAAGCAACACGTGTGACCCTCGCCGGCTGCGTCCCAGAGCAGTCAGTCGCTCCGACGCCGAGTCCGTCGGGGTGAACGCAGCGATCCCGGCAACGCTCTCCGCACCGGTCAGTGTCAGCATCGCCCGTCGCGCCGCATCTCGCTCGGCCGGATTGCTGTAGGCGGAATCGTCTGCCCACATCTCAATCGAGTGGTGGAGAATCCGGACGTTGTCCCTCAGCGGTCGAATGTGACGGAACACGGGTTCGAGTGCCGCCGCGACCGCAAGGTAGCGCGAATGATTGTGGCGAAGATGCGCCAGTTCGTGTAACACCACCGCCCTCAGCTCATCATGGTCGAGGGCGTCTGCCAAACCACGTGATATCACAATGTTCGCCGGGTTGCCGGGGAGGGTGAATGCCAGCTTGCGCCCCGTGGGTAGCAATACGACGGTGACGTCACCGAGGCGGTAATGCTGCCCCAGCCAAGCCTCGGGCCGCAGCATCCGCCTGCGGCTACGCAACCCGACCACACCGGCGCCGGCGGCGATCGGGATGGCAACACCGACGATCGCCGCGGCGGACGGGACGATCGGTGACCCTGGGAAGAAGTGGCGCACACCGGGTATCCCCAGCGCCACGGCGCAGGTCACAAGGGCAGCCTCGAGCAGCACCAGGCCCGCGAGGAGTGAGTACGTGTGAAGGCGAACGGTGTCGGCGGGCCGGAGATCGGGGGCGTACCGGCGTACGACGGACGGGAACCCAAGGAGTACGGCAACTGCGATCAGGAACGCCGCGCTCATCTCTCCTCCAACAGCTTGCGTAATGCCTTGCGCTCCGAGGCGGACAGGTTGTCGAGAAACCGGTTGAGTGTGAGAGTCCGGGCCCGGCTTGCGTCGAGGATCTCCTCCATGCGCCGGGCCGCGTTCTCGACCCGGCGCTCTCTTGGCCGATAACCGTACGCCCGCCCCTCGCGACGCCGGTCGAGGACGCCTTTCTTCCACAAACGGGAAATGACGGTCAGTACCGTTGTGTAGGCAACCTCGTGGTCCCGCGGCAGCCGCTGCTGGACGTCGCCGGCAGTCAGCCACTCATCCTGAGCCCACAAGACGTCCATCACGGCGGCCTCGAGGAAGGCTCGCTCTGGCAAGTGTCACTCCTCCTCTCCACCGGGATGCTACTACAAAGAGTAGGGAATCTGCCGGTGAATCCGGCTCGAGATTCGAACACCGCAACCCCCCAAACTACAGCCTCACAGTGCGGGTTTCCTGCTAGAAAGTGCTTGACAGAACTTCTACGCCTCGTAGTAGATTGGCTCACAATGAGGGAGAGTCGTCGCGACATTGTGTGGGTAGCGGCCTTATGGGGCGTCATCACCCTGCTCGCCGAAATGTGGGTTGCGGGCGCCGAGATGGTGCCCCTTGGTCTGTCCCGGGAAGCCGAAATCGTCGACGACGCCTTCGATCTGCTCCTCGTTCTCGCGGTACCGGTCGTCACGTTCGTGCTGGTTGTGCTCGGTTACTCGGTCGCCAGGTTCCGGACGACAACCGACGAGACCGGTCAACCGGTACGCACCAACTCGCGGTTCGTTGGGGCGTGGGTGGCCATCAGCAGCGGCCTGGCCGTTCTGGTGATCATCACCCCCGGATTCACCGGGCTCGACGAGTTGCGTGGCGAACCGGATTCCGATCTCACCATCGAGGTGACCGCCGAGCAGTGGAACTGGACGTTCCGCTACGTGGAGGCGGACGTGACCGTCGAGGATGCCGATGAGCTCGTGCTGCCGGTTGGCGAACGGGTTCGGTTCCTCGTGACATCCACCGATGTGATTCACTCGTTGTGGATACCGGGCTTCCGGATCAAGATCGACGCAGTCCCCGGCCGTGTCACTGAAGTCCTGACGACGCCAACCGAGACGGGACGGTTCCGGGAAGACCCGAACTTGCGCGTGCAATGCGCAGAGCTGTGCGGTACCGGCCACGCCCGGATGGATGCGGCCGTTCACGTTGTCGACGCCGGAGAGTTCGGCGCATGGCTCGACGGCTTGACGGGGGGCTGACAATGAGTGTGCTCAGGGGTGCGGTAGGCGGCCTGATCGGGTTTGCGATCGGTGCGCTCATCGTCACCGGAATCCGGGCCATCACCGGTGCCGAACCGTGGGATCTCGAGGTCGCCATCGCAGGCGGGTATCTGTTCGGTCTGACTGGTTGGGTGCTCGGCGTCGGGGTGTGGCGCCATTGGGCTCGTGGGTGGTTTGGCAAGGACTTGGCGCCGTATCGGGTAGCTGGATGGCGCCGCTACTTCGCGTTTGACACCGACCACAAGGTGATAGGAACGCAGTACCTGGTCACTTTCCTCTTCATGTTCTTCCTGGCGGGGTTGTTCGCCATGCTGATGCGCACCGAGCTGATGAACCCGGGCCGCGACCTGCTTACGCCATCGTCGTACAACAACTTCATGAGCCTGCACGGGACGATGATGATATTTGTCGCCGTCGCCGCAACTGCCGGTGCGTTTGGCAACTACATCGTCCCGATCATGATCGGGGCCGACGACATGGCCTTCCCCAAGCTAAATGCGCTGAGCTACTGGCTGGTGCCGCCGGTGGTCTTCTTCCTAACCGCGTCGTTCTTCTCCGGCGGCTACGACACCGGCTGGACGGGGTACGCACCCCTTGCCGTCAGCACCAAGACGGGTGAGTTGTTCTTCAACCTGGCGTTTTTCACCCTTGGGCTGTCGTCGATTGTCGGTGCTGTCAACTTCATCGTCACCATCGTCACTATGCGGGCTCCCGGCATGACCTGGTCACGGCTCCCGATATTTGTCTGGGCGATCAACATCACCGCATGGCTTTCGCTGATCTTTACCCAGTTCGTCGCACTGGCGATGATGATGGTTGCGCTCGACCGCACCGTCGGCACATCATTCTTCGACGTTGGCGCCGGCGGCGAGCCGCTGCTGTATCAGCACGTGTTCTGGTTCTACTCGCATCCCGCCGTTTACATCATGATCCTCCCCGCATTCGGAATCGTGCTGGAGCTGGTCACCCATTTCTCACGCAAGCCCCTGTTCGCCTACAAGTGGGCAGTAGGTGGAATGATCGGTATCGCACTGATGAGCTGTCTGGTCTGGGCGCACCACATGTTCACCAGTGGCATGCCGGATGTGCTGCGCAAGCCGTTCCTGGCGTCGACTGAGTTGATCTCGATCCCAACGGGGCTCATCTTTCTCTCTGCGCTCGGCACCATCTGGCAGGGACGGCTACGGCTGCAAGTACCGATGCTGTTCGCTCTGGGAATGCTGTTCAACTTCCTGTTCGGTGGGATCACCGGAGTGTTCCTCGCAGACGTGCCTGTAGACATCCAGCTTCAGGACACCTACTTCGTGGTCGCCCATTTCCACTATGTCATCGTCGGTGGTGGCATCTTCGGACTGTTCGCCGCCATCTACTACTGGTTCCCCAAGATGACCGGCAAACAGATGAACGAGACTCTCGGCAAGGTCCATTTCTGGTGGATGTTCATCGGCTTCAACCTCACCTTCTTCCCGATGTTCTGGCTCGGCCTCAACGGGATGAACCGCCGGATAGCCGACTACGTACCCTCGCTCGGCGGCACCAACCGCATCGTCAGCTTCGCGGGCTTGTTGCTGGGCGCCAGCTTCGTCGTCTTCCTCTACAACTGGATTCACGCCTGGTGGCGGGGGCCTGAAGCAGGCGCCAACCCGTGGGGGGCGACCACGCTCGAATGGCAGATCCCATCGCCGCCGCCCCACGAGAACTTCGAGGAGATCCCTCTGGTCACCGGGGACCCGTACGGCTACGGCGACGAGACCGTGGTGCACGCGGTGATGTCGAGAGCGGAGATTGCAGATGTCTGACGAAGCTGGGGAGCCAGTCGAGGTTGCGATGAGGCGCGGCACGACCGTGTTCTACGTGTTGGCGGTGCTTACCGTCGTGGAGTATGCGATTGCGGTGGGAAAGCCACCGCTTGGTCTGGTGCTGTTGGCCGCGATCGTGCTCGCCAAGGCGGGGTTGATAGTCCGGCACTTCATGCATGGTGGCCAGCTCATGGCGATGAGGCGCAGATGACTACGGCACGAGGACATGCAACCTACAGCCGGCTCGAAGTCAACCGGCTCGGCCTTTGGTTGTTCATCATCTCGGAGTCAATGCTGTTCGTCGGGTTACTGGCAGCACGGTTCGCTATCGAGGGTTTCGCCGTTCCCGCTGAGGTGAGCCAGGTGGTCGGTCTGGTCATCACGAGTGTGCTGCTGCTGTCGAGCTTCACCGCGTACCGGGCCGAAACCGCGCTGCGTCACGGTGAACGTGCCCTCGGCCTATCAAGTCTCAGGCTCACCTTGATACTTGGGCTGATCTTCGTCGCCGGAGTCGCCGTTGAGTGGCGCGAGGCCCTCCACGCTCTCCCTCCCAGCACGAGCTTTGGAACCGTCTTCTTCACAATGACAGGGCTGCATGCCTTTCACGTCATCACCGGTCTCGTCTTTCTCGGCATCGTCTACGGCCGCGCTCGGGCCGGAGCTTACGACGGAGGTGACACATGGCCAGCGGAGGCGGCCGCCAAGTACTGGCACTTCGTCGATGTCGTGTGGGTGTTCTTCTACGTGGCGCTGTATCTAGTCGATTGATCAACAAGGGAGCAAAGGAGAAGAGAGATGAAACCTAGGCGGCTGACAACTATGGGTATCGCGCTCGCCGCGTTGGCATCGCTGGTCGCTGCTTGCGGCGGAGGAAGCGAGGCGGTGACGCCGGACGAGAACGGCCAGGTCGTGATTGAACTGTCCGAATTCGAGTTCTCGCCCAGCCAGATCACCGTGACGGCGGGCCAGGAGGTGACGTTCGTGCTCCGCAACGTTGGGGAGAAGGAGCACGAGTTCATGGTCGGACATGAGGTCGACGCTGATGAGGGCTTCCCCAACGGGTTCCACGACAACTTCTTTACCAACATGGCGCAGGCACCCATGGTGAGCCCGATGGACGCCGCCATGGGTCTCGAGGACATGGGTGACGGGGAGATGGGTGACGAGGAGATGGCGACCGAAACCACCATGGGCGACATGGATGAAGAATCGATGGACGACATGGAGGACATGGAGGACCACGGCTTTATGGTGATGCGTGCGCCCGACGAGGAAGCGACGGTCACGTTCACGGTTCCTGAGGACGCAGTCGGAGACTGGGACATCGGCTGCTTCGAGGAGGACGGCGCCCACTGGGACGATGGCATGAAAGGTACGTTGACCGTCGTCGAAGGCTGAGACGACGACCGGCATTCATACCCGGTAGGCCAATCCGGGGTGGGGCTCGGCGCTCCGCCCCGGCGACGGCGACGAGCCACCGGCGGAACTCGATCGATGAACCGGCAGCCACACCTTCCTGTTGACTGGAATCGTTGACTGAGTTGTCGTCTAGAATGTGTGCCATGAAGATTGGAGAAGTTGCCGAGCAGACGGGTGTGTCGACCAAGACGATCCGCTACTACGAGGACATCGGTGTCCTCCCGGAGCCGGAGCGTGCCCCGAACGGTTACCGTGACTACGACGACGTGACCGTTTCACGTCTGCGCTTTGTGCGTGACGCCCAGGCTACGGGCCTCACCCTGACCGAGATCGCGTCGATTCTCGAGCTCCGGGACCAGGGCGAGTCGACCTGTCATCACGTGGTCGACTTGCTGGAGCACCACCTCGACGATCTGGACCGCCACATCGCATCGTTGCGCAAGACGCGGGATCAACTAGCTGCGATGACCGAGCGGGCCGGTAGCCTCGACCCGGCCGGGTGCACCGACCCCAACCGGTGTCAGACGATTGATGCTGCTACCCGCCTTGAGTCGCCACCCAACCGCACACACGTCCACACCGGGCCGCACCGTCACTCACACCACTGAGGGTGGGACCGGCCCGGCGGGACATGCAGGTCAACGACCGAAGCGGCGAAGCCGCACCGAATTGGTGACGACCGAAACCGACGAAAACGCCATAGCACCGGCTGCGATCATCGGGTTGAGGAGCCCGAGGGCGGCAAGCGGGATCGCTGCCGTGTTGTAGCCAAACGCCCAGAACAGGTTCTGGATGATGGTGCGGAACGTGGACCGGGCAAGCGACAGAGCCGTGACCGCAAGCATCGGGTCGCCGTTCATCAGGACCACATCCCCGGCTTCGATGGCCACGTCCGTGCCGGAGCCTACGGCCATACCGAGGTCGGCCCGGGTCAGGGCAGGGGCGTCGTTGATCCCGTCGCCGACGAACCCGACCGACCGGCCTTCATCTGCAAGCCGCTGGACCTCAGCGGCCTTGTCGGCCGGGAGGACTTCGGCAATCACCCGGTCGATCCCGACCTGAGCGGCGATAGTCTCGGCGGTACGGCGGTTGTCACCGGTGAGCATCGCCACTTCGATCCCCGCGGCGTGAAGCTTGGCGATTGCGGCCGCCGCCGTGTCACGCACCGTGTCGGCCACGCCGAGCACGCCGCGCACCTCGCCGTCCCAGCCGACCAGGAAAGCGGTACGGGCTTGCATCTCGATCGCTTCCATCGCATCGAGCTGTGCCTCGGTGACCTTCAGCCCCTGATCGGCCATGAAGGTCGTCTTCCCTACGCTGACCGTGGTGCCGTCTACGGTGCCGACCACACCCCGGCCACCGTGAGCAGCGAAGTCGTCGGGCACGACCAGCTCGATCTCTCGCTCTTCTGCGCCGAGCGCTACCGCTTTGCCGATGGGGTGTTCGCTGGCGGCCTCGACCGAGCCGGCGAGGAACAGCAGCCGGTCCTCGTCGGTGACGGCGCTGACGTCGGTCAACGTCATGGCACCGCGAGTGAGGGTCCCGGTCTTGTCGAACACAACAACGTCGATCCTCTTGGCCCGTTCGAAGACCTCGGCGTTCTTGAACAGCACGCCGAGCTCCGCTCCACGTCCCGAGCCGACCATGATCGCCGTCGGAGTCGCCAGCCCCATCGCGCACGGGCAGGCGATGATGAGCACCGCCACGGCGTTGGCGAGCGAGACGCTCACGTCGCCCGAGACGGCGAGCCACACGGCGAACACGACGAGGGCGATCCCGATGACAGACGGTACGAACACTCCGCTAACCCGGTCGGCGAGCTTCTGCACCGGCGCCTTGGTCGCCTGCGCCTCTTCGACGAGACGCACGATCTGCGACAGGGCAGTCTCCTTCCCCACTTTCGTGGCCACGAACTCGATCCGTCCTTGCTGGTTGACGGTCGCCCCGAATACGTCGTCGCCTGTCGTCTTGGCGACCGGTGCCGACTCTCCGGTGAGCATTGACTCGTCGACGTTCGAGTACCCGGAGACAACTGTGCCGTCTGTGGCGATCTTCTCACCGGGAAGGGTGACGACGGTGTCTCCCACTTGGAGCTCCTCGACCGGGATCATCGTTTCCCGACCGTCGCGGAGCACCCTGGCTTGCTTGGCGCCGATCTCGAGCAGCTTGGTGATCGCGTTGGATGCCTGGCCTTTGGCCCGTGCCTCGAAGAAGCGCCCGAGCAGGATCAGGGTGATGATGATCGCGGCGGTCTCGAAGAACAGGTGACCTCCGGTGAACATCGTGTACACCGAGAACCCCCATGCGGTGACCGTGCCCACGGTCACCAAGGTGTCCATCGCCGGGCTCAGGCTCTTGATCTGCTTGAGCGCAGCGCTGTGGAACTGGGCACCGGAGACGAACAGCACGATGGTGGTGAGCACGAATTGGAGCCCCTTGGCCCAGGCGGCGTCGGGACCTAGCTGTGCCAGCAGGAGGACGGGGATCGTGAGCGCGCCGGCGGCGATCACGTTGCGGCGCTGGTAGCGGACCTCCTCGGCGTACTTCTCGGTAACCGAGGAACGTTCGTCTCCTTCTTCAACCGCGTGGATCTGGTATCCGATCTTGTCCACCGCTGCTTGCAGCTCATCGAGGTCCACACCCGGGAGAAGCTCGGCACGTGCTTCGTGACCTGCATAGTTGACCACCGCGTTCGAAACGCCTGCCTGCTTGCCGAGGACGCGTTCGATTCGCAGGGCGCACGACGCACAGGTCATGCCCTCGACTTCAAAGGTCACGGTGTTCGCTTGTTCACTCATGGTCAGATACTCCGGTCAGATACTCCGGTCAGATACTCCGGTCAGATACTCCGGTCGGAAACTCCGTCAGCTACTCCGTTGGTCCCTACCGGGGAGAGGCCGAGTCCGCCGGACCTGTCTGCTCGGTGGGAAGGGATCAGACCGGCACTAGAAGTGCCCGGCTCTGCCCGGCGGACTCGTGGGTCATGTCACCTTCCGGCCACCTCGTAGCCTTGCTCTTCGATGGCGTCGATGATCGTTTTGAGGGTGTCGTCCGATCCGTCATAGCCCACCGAGACGGTGCGGCTGTCGATGGTCACTTCTACGTCGTCGACCCCGTCCAGCGGGGCGACCGCCCCCTCGATCGACATCTTGCAGTGCCCACAGGAGATGTCCGGCACTTCGAGGACCTCGGTCGTCATTGTTTGCTCCTTTCACATAGGCGGTGCGAGGTTGGCATCTGTTCTGCCCGCCGTCGGGACCATACACCTTCCAGTCGCATGGAAGGTCAAGCCCATTCTCGACGGTCTCACGCAGACGCCAGGTCGGCCATGAAGTCGGCGACGGGCACGAACATCGTCGCATAGTGCTTGACCCATTTTACGGTGCGGTCTGCACCGACCAAGGCGACGCTGTGGCTTGGTCGATCCGAATGACCGTAGACACCGAGCATGCCGTAGGCCTCGGAGATGCTGCGATCCTCGTCGATCAGGATCGGGGTGCCGATGCCAAAGGCGTCGGCTACGGTGCGGACCTGGTCTGCAGGCTGCACCATCACCGGCACCAACGTGATCCCCATGTCGGCAAGCGGTGCTTGGATCTCGGGAATCTGGGCGAAGCAGCCGTCGCAGCCGACACCCATCGAGAAGTAGAGAAGGGCGTCGCCGTCTGCCAGCACGTCGTCGAGCGCCACTTGCGTACCGAGCGAAGTAGGAAGGGTGAACCCAGCCGCGATTGACCCTTCGGCCCGGTCACCGTTCTCGGATCCGCCGAACACCATCACGCCTACCAGCAGCACCGCCGGTATCGCCAGCGCAAGCCACGCTCCTAGCTTCGACCAGCTAGCCCGATTGGCCGGTTTGGGTTGGTATTGGCTCGGTTGTCTCGGCGCAGTGGCCGTGGTTCGTTGCCGCATCGTCTTCACTCCTTGTTTCATTGATTCCTTTTGATCTGATCCGGCCCGAGGCGATGGCGGCGGCGACACCGAGACCGACCAGCACCAGACCAGTGACCACATCGGGCAGCGGGTCCAGCCATTCGACGATCGGTTTGAGCCGGGCCGACAGCCACAGGGACAGATCGGACTGCAGCTGTGTAGCGACAGTGGCGCCGGTGAGGCCAACGATGACCAGCACCACGCCCATGAAGCTGAACATGGCGGCGGCGACAATGTCGAAGCTGTTGGTGACAAATGCCCTTCCGGCCAAACTCCAGCGCACGGTGCGGCCGCGCAGCCCGGGGCGGGTACCCCATCCGAGCCGGTCCCACAGGGTCGTCATGATCACCAGCGGGAACACCATGCCGAACACGTAGGCGACGCCGAGCGCCGACCCCTGGACCAGGGTCGGCGACACCGCCGAAAGGGTGACCACGCCGGCCAGGACCGGAGCGCAGCAGGCGCTCGCCGCCCCGGAGAACACACCCAGGACGAACACCCCGCCGGTGTCGGTCCTGGCCACGTCCGGCGCACTCCTCATCATGGGGAGCGTCCAGGTCTTACCCATTACGGCGAGTATCGCCAGCAGCAACAGCACGGAACCGCCGACGATATAGAGCGGCCCATGGAAACGCAGCAGCGACCGCGTCAACACGGTGACCCCCAGTGTGACCGGAACGAGTACTACCGCGATCCCCGCCGCAAACACAGCGGTCAGCGGTAGCAGCCTCCAGCGGCGGTTCCTGACCGCGGCGGCGAGGTATGCAGGAAACATGACCACGATGCAGCACGGCGCAAACAGGGCGATCGCACCTGCCAAGAACGCAGCCAGCAACGACCCCCCGAGGAATATCCCCTCCACTTCAGAGCCTCGCCATCAGGTCGTCGAGTTGTCGCTGCAGCCGCCGAGGTGACAAGCGCCCGTGGCCGTGCAGCTCACCGTTCACAAACAGCAACGGCGGGAACGGGGCTCGAGTCTCCCGGGCGAGCCGAGACCCCAGAGGGTCCATTATGTCTACGGTTCGGACCTGCAACGGGTAGTCCTGCGACAGCTCGGCGAGCGCGTCCTTTGCCTTCTCACACAGGTGGCAGGACTCGCTCGTGACCAGCACAATGTCGATCAGAATGTCGGCACTGCCGCTGTGCGCCCCGTCTCCCAACTCTCGGTGGCCCGCGGTCACTTGCGTCTCCGGGGTCGTGGCTGCAGGAGCACATCGCGCCGAGCTCGATACTCATCGGCGGTGATCTCGCCTTGGGCGAATCGGGTCTCCAGCACATCGAGCGGGGTCTGGCGCTGGCCGGAGCCGTCGCCACCGCGCCCGGCGAACGCCCATACGGCGAACAGCACCAGTGCGACGATGAGCACCCATCCCAGGACCATGCCGCCCCATCCCCACCCATTCATTTGGTTCCAGCCGCCCATATGGTCCCAGCCGACCCCGTCGGCCGGGAGCTGAGCTTGCAGAGAAGTAAACATGCGAAAACCTCTTCGAGACCTATTTCATCTTGCAGCGGCAAGGTACACCTTCCACTCGACTGGAATGTCAAGTCGTTTAGTACAGAATCTTGCTTGACGTGCCCGGCTGCTACGACATGTTGCGGGTCAACCAACCCATTCCGACAAGAGGGACCACCCCGCGATGTGGCCCTCCAGACTGCGCTTTCGGCACTCCCCCACCCGGAACGGGAGCTCCTGCGTAGGTGGGCTCGGGAACAGCTCGAGATGCCCACACACCGACACCGGCCGTTTGCGCAACCCCGCACCGGCCCCGTCCGCTGGGCATCTCGGTGCTTCGTCTGGTGGTTCGATCGCGATGAGTTTCCTCAACTCACGCCCGGTGCGGTTCGGAGACACGGTGGAACACGGCGGCTGCTACGGCCGTCACCCCGATCAGCCAGACCGCCGCCAGCAGCAACGCCCTGCCCTGATCGAACGAACGGGTGAACGCCGCGTCGACGAGCAACTGCACCGCTCCCCGGCCGGGCAGGATCGCTCCCCACGCCGGTGGTGAGGCACTGAACATCACGTTCTGGGCGATACCGATGTCGATAAACGGCACCAGGAACATCACGTAGAGCCCGCCGAGGCGCCCGAACACCGAGCCGGCCAGCACTCCGAGCATGCCGTAGGTGAGCGCCACGATGACCGTCGAGGTCGCAAACAGCGGCCAGTCGGATGGCACGAAATCCACCGCGGTGATCGCCAGCGAGACCGCCGAGGTCAACACTGCCGCCAGGGCGATTACCCCGAGCCGGGCGCCAAGGATCTCCCACGACCGGAAACCGGCGACGGCAAGCCGGCGGTCCGCTTCCCGCGACCCCTGAACGACAAATAGCCCGGCAAGACCGGCCAAAAAGGCCACGGTAATGGGAACCATGATCGCCCCATGAATGTCTGCCATCGAGACCATCCGCAGAACCCGGCTGCCGGCGTCGGTGAGCCGGACCGGTGACGGAACGGCGGGGGTGACCGCAATGGATAGCGTGATGAAGAACACCGGCATCGCTGCCAGCATGATCCACATTGCCACGTTCCTCCGGTACTCGCGCATCCCGTAGCGCAGCGCCGCCCCGAGCCGCTTCGCCCATCCGGGCAGAGAAACCGTAACGGACCTCGGTGGCCGAGTCGCCGCCGTAAACACAACCCCCGCCACCGTCAGCGAGCCGAGCGCCCATATCAGAGCCCAACCTGTGTCGCCGAGCGGCCCTGCGTGGCCGGACGGCAAATCCATCATGATCAGCGTCACGAAGTGTGTCGGGAACAACCGGGTGACCGCGATGTCGGAACCTGCCATCGCCGGACCCAGGAACACGTCCACCATCCAGACGAAGATCACCACCAGCGAGCCGTTGATCTCGCTCTGCATCACAGAACCAACGACAACACCGATCGCCACGTAGATGGCGCCGGCCATCACCGTGCCGGCGACGGCCCACAGCGGATCGGCCACGCTCGTCCGGAACATCAGCGCCACCAGGGCACCAGCGGAAGCCGTCAGGGCCAGACCCAAACCCGACACCATCCGCGCCACCACCACCCGCACCGCACCGTAACCCGAACCGGCCAACCGTCGGTCGGCGCCCGCCGAGCCGATCACGTGGAAGAAGCCGGCGACTCCTGCCAGGAATGCGGCGGCCCAGGCCGCCGTTGGCGCGGCCAACGCCGATCCGTCACCGACCCCACCCACCAGTCCGGCGAAGTCGGTGATCGCCCCCGCCGCCAACACAACGAACACCACGGGGACCACAACCAGCAACACCAGGTTGATCGGGCGCCGCGCGTACTCGAGCGTGTAGCGGCCCGTCAGTAGCGCCGTGTTCATGCCGGCACCGTCCTCCCATCCTCGAGATGGACGATCCGGTCGAAACGCTCCTCATCAGCAACCAAGTGACTGACGATCAACACCCCCCGACCCCGATCGCGCCTGGCCCGCGCCACCTCCCAGAACCTCTGATATGTCTCCCAGTCGAACCCGGCGTACGGCTCGTCGAGCAGAAGGACTCCAGGGTCGGGGAGCAATGCCACCCCGAGGTTCAGCTTTGCCCGCGTCCCGCCGGACAGTTCCTCGACCCGCGTGTCTTGGTAACTCGCGAAGTTGAGGGTGTCGTAGATCTCGCCACGGGCCACAGCGACTGAGGCCGGATCCATCCCGTAGGCGCGGCCAAACAACTCGAAGTGCTCGTCGCAGGTCAGTCGCTCGTACAGGATCGGTTCCTGCGGGCAGTAGCCGATCGACCCGTCTCTTGCAACAACGCCTCCGTCCCGATCGAGCGCACCGACCAGGATCTTCATAAACGTCGACTTGCCGGAGCCGTTCTCGCCTACCAACCCCACTATCTCCCCTGGCCACAGCACCAGCTCGGCGCCGCGCAACACGTCGATGCGGCGACGGCGCGGCCATACCCCGGTGCGGTAGGACTTGACTATCCCCGAAGCAGCCAACAGACCTCCCGTGTCCCCCAACCCAGCAGACGGCGCAGAATCCCCGGCCCGCGGCTCCGCAGCACCCGGCAAGTGCTTGGTAAATGCGGTCGTCATCCGGACACCTCCTGGTCGGCGCTTTTTGTGGGTAGCCATCCACATCATCGACCATCCAGTCGACTGGAATGTCAAGGGGGAGTTCGTAGCGAGTCAACGAGGACCGACTCCGGTAGGCACCGGTGGTGATGAACGAACCCCGAGCACGCCGAGCAGCAGCAACTTGACAGGGCCCGAGATCCAACGGCACGACAAACAGTACAACGAGTGGTCGAGACCGTCGCGCCGGCCAATGCCCCGTCTCTAGGCCACATCGAGTTCACCTGAGCTGGCTCAGACCAGCCGATTCCGCGTCCTAGAGACCCCGGGGTCGATTGCTCCGAGCCGCAGAACAGGTACCGTAGAGACAAGATCGCGTGAGCCATGCCCATCAAGCCGACTCACGCGATCTCGGTTACTGGGGAGGCGGTCGCCTAGTCGTCTAACGACCAGTCACGACCGTCTCCTCGGTTGTTCCCTAACAACTCCCCGCTCCCGGAACGGGGGCGAACTGCTCGTACTGACAAGCGTTCTCCGGCGTGAGGAGCACCATGTCGATGGACTGCTTCTCGTCTTTGCCTGTGCTGCCGGAGCGGATCCACTCATCTGCCTGGATCGCCGCCTGGATCGCCATCTCAGCCACCGGCTGGAGTGACGTTGCCTTCAGCTCGCCGTTGAGGATCGACTGAATGGCGTCGTCGCTACCGTCGAATCCCACGACGATGACATCGTCACGGCCTGCGGCCAACAGAGCCGCCTGAGCGCCCAGTGCCATCGTGTCGTTACCGGCGATGACACCCTTCACGTCGGGATGCTGCTGGAGCAGGCTTTCCATGACGCCAAGAGCTTCGTCTTGCGACCAGTTGGCGGTCTGCTGGGCAACCATCTCCATGCCGGGGATCGCATCGATGACTTCGTGATATCCATCCGAACGAACATGGGCGTTCGTGTCGGTGTCGCGACCGGTCAGCTCGATGTACGTTCCTTCTTCTTCCATGAGTTCCACGAAATACTCAGCAAGAATCGTGGCGCCCTGGAAGTTATTGGAGACGATCTGGGAAACCGCTACGGCATCGGCCGTGATCTCACGGTCGACGAGGAAGCTTCCGATCCCGCTGTCTTTGGCCTTCTGCACCGCCGCAACGGTTGCATCAGCTCCGGCATTGTCCAGGATGATCGCCTTTGCGTCCTGCGAGATGCAGCTCTCAATGAGCTCCAACTGCTTGTTGGCATCGTCGTCATGGACAAGCCGCAGGGTTTCGTAACCGAGTTCCTCGGCCTTGTCACCGGCGATCTGCTGCATGGCCCCGAAGAACGGGTTGCTCACCGCAGGCACGATCACGCAGATCAGGCCGCCCGCCTCACCCCCGCTTGCCGCCGTTGTCTCGGCAGCCGCCGTTGTCTCGGCGGCGGTGGTCTCTGGAGCAGCGGTCGTGTCGCCGGCATCGCCGGCATCGTCGTCGCCTCCGCAACCGGCGGCCATCAGAGCCACTACGGCCAGCATGCCGATCATTTTCTTGTATCTAGTCAATCTGATTACTCCTCCTGCTCGCTATCTCGTACTCCATCCGATTCCCGCTCCTCAGGCGGGGCTCTAGTTGGTTTCAGGGTTCACTCGCGACCGTTACCTCCTCTTCCTCGTCGTGTCGCGGGGTTGGCCTGGCAGAACTGTTTGACTCTGTCGCTCCGCCGTTTTCATCACGACGTTGCAAGGCGACCCGCGCCTGGAATCGTTCCTGGTACTGGTCGAGGATCAGCGCAACCACGATGACCGCGCCTTTGATCACCATCTGCCAGAACGACGAGACCCCCATCAGCACCAGACCGTCGCTCAGCACGCCGATGACGAAGGCACCGATGATGGTCCCTCTGATACTTCCGCGACCCCCGGAGAGCGAAGTCCCGCCGAGCACCACGGCGGCGATTGCGTTGAGCTCGTACAGGTTCCCGGATGCGGGGTGCGCCGCCCGCAACTGCGACGCGAGGATCAGGCCAACGGTGGCGTAACAAAGACCACCGATGACATACACCATCACTGTGGTGCGGTTGATACGGACACCGGAGAGCTTCGCCGAGCGTGGATTGCCGCCGATGGCAAAGACGTGTCGCCCGAACGGCCTCCGTGTCAGAACCAGATGCGCCACCAGGGCAAGGGCGAACATTATCCAGATGGAGTACCCCAACCCGAAGAAGGCGCCGGCTCCGAGACGCTCGAACCCGGTGTTACCCAACTCGGGACGGCCCACGAGATTCGGGAAGGTCCCACCGTTGTTGGTCAATCCGGCCAGACCACGAGCGATATAGAACATGCCCAGGGTCGCGATGAAGGGTGCCACACCAAACCTGGTGATGATCGTCCCGTTGAAGAGACCGAGCAGCGCCCCGGCGACCAGGCAGATCACTATCACCATCGGGATGCTGGGATACAGGATCACATCGAGGCTTTCGATCCGAAGGCCGTTGTTGATCAGACTGCCCGCAATCATCCCAACGAGAGCTGCAACCGAACCAACACCGAGGTCGATGCCTCCTGTCAGGATGATGAAGGTCATCCCGATTGCGGCAATACCGTTGATCGCGACGTGGCGACCCATGATCGCGAGGTTTCCTGTACTCAGGAAGTTGTCGGTAAGGACGGTGAATACGGCCAACACCAGCAGCAGGGCCAGATACGCCCGCCCCAGCAGCAGGAACTCGAGGACATCGGTACGGGTAACGGGGCGTCCCCGACGGGGAACATCAAACGCCATTGCTCAGCCCCATCGATCCCGCACGATCGGCTGACCGATGGCCGACGGCCGAGGCGGCAACGAGCTTGTCCTCAGTTGCTTTGTCGTTTGTGAACTCCCCGGTGATGACACCCTTGGACATCACGATGATCCGGTCCGCCATTGCCAATATCTCCTTCAGTTCCGATGAGATCAAGATGACGCCGTAGCCTTCTCCCGCGAGGCGGCTCGCTATTTCAAAGATCTCGGCCTTCGCTCCGACGTCGACACCACGTGTGGGCTCATCGAGCATGAGAACTCTGGGATCAGTGAGCAGTCCCTTGGCTACAACGACCTTCTGTTGATTCCCACCGCTGAGCGAACTGATCAACTGACGAGGATCTGCCGTCCGGATCGAGAGCTCATCGATTGATCGGGCGCCGGCCGCCTTCTCCTCCTTCGGGTCCAGGAAGAACCGCTTCATGTACGACCACAGGCTGGCCAGCGACATGTTGTGCAGCACAGATAGCGTCGGGACCAGCCCGTCGCGTTGACGATCCTCGGGGACGAGGGCAAGCCCTGCCTCGATCCGGTCCGCCACCGAACCTGCCTGCAGCTCGGTATCTCCGAGCCAAACCCGGCCGGTGGCTTCGGGACGATCCCCGATCAGCGCGTCGACCAGATCGGATCGACCTGCACCCCTCAGACCGTAGAAGCCCAAAATCTCACCGGCCCTGAGTTCGAACGAAACGTGATCCACCAGGTAACCGCCACCGATGCGGGGGACGGACAGGTTCTCCACACGGAGCAATGGATCCCCGAGCTCGCGCTCGGCATGCACGTACATCGACTCAGCGCTGCCACCGACCATCTGATCGACGATCCACGGAACGTCGATGTCGGCGATCAAGGAGTGCGCGACCACCCGCCCGTCTCGCAGCACGGTGATCGTGTCACCGATCTCCATCAGCTCGTCGAGCTTGTGCGATATGTAGATGATGCTGACGCCCCGGGAACGAAGCTCACGGACCAGCCGGAACAGGCCCTCGACTTCGGAAGCACTCAACGCCGATGTTGGCTCGTCCATGATCAGGATGCGGGCATCTTCGGCAAGAGCTTTGGCGATCTCGACGATCTGCTGCTGGCCGATGCGGAGATCCCCAACGTTCTCGTCGACATCGATGTCCTGTTCGAGACGCTCGAGCAGGTCGGCCGCAATCTTCCGCTCGGCCTTCTTGTCGACGACTCCGCGACCTAGCATCTCGCGGCCGAGGAAGATGTTGTCGACGACGCTCATGTTGGCGCAGAGGTTGAGCTCTTGGTAGATGATCCCGATGCCCGCGGCAACTGCGTCCAGGGGCGACTCCAGGTTGATCTCCTCACCCTCGAGCAACACCGTGCCATGGGTCGGCGTGTCGGCCCCGGCGAGGATCCTCATCAGGGTCGATTTGCCGGCACCGTTCTCACCAACGAGCACATTGACCTTCCCGCGATGGACATCGAAGGTCACCCCATCGAGCGCCAGGGTTCCGGGGAACATCTTCGTGATCGTGTCGGCGCGCAGGATGACCGCACCCCAATCCACGGTCCTGGAGTCCAAGCCGAATCGGTCGCTGTCTTGAGTCGTCATGCTGCCCCTACGGACCCTCCATGGCCACTGGTATGACGTCGATCTCACTGAGATCGATCGTCAGCAGATTGAACGTCCTGATGGTGAAGGCTCCGAGCACGGTGATCTGGCTCCCGACCATGCTTTCGAAATCGAGCGTTGCCAGGATCTCGTCGCGGACACGGTTGTTGATCTCCGAAGCGACCTGGCCGTACTCGGTCTGCTCACGGAAGTCTCCAAAATCGATACCGACGGCATCGCGAACCGATGTGTCGCCACTAGGAAGACGGGGCCCGATGAAGACGTTGAGTTGGATCGGCCCGTCGTAGCCGTCGACCTGGAGCTGCAGCGTTCCCCGGCTCGATTCGGTATCGACCGACACCACTGTGCCGGTCGCTGTGACCGTATAGACGTGGGCCTCGCCGGGAGTGATCAGTCCGTATTGCTCGGTGACTGCGGTCAGAGCTTCCTTGGCGACAGAGCTGCTGGCATCGACCTCGATGGCGTTAAGCACCGTCGCCAGATCAACGGCGCCGTCCCGGACCGTCGACTGGATCTCCTCCCACGTCTCTTCGACGTACGCCGCTGCATCGAAGACCTCGCTCTGCTCGATTTCGTCCTGTGCCGCAACGTCCACGACGGTGAACTGTGTCGAAGCGATGAGGGCGGCGGCCACCGCGACCGCGACCTGAATCAGAGTACGAGTCCTTTGCCGGCGCTTCACCGCGATACCTCCTGCTTGCTCGACGGTGTGGCGAACATCCCGAGCAGTCTCTGTGCCGTCGCCCGGTCGGTGACCAGAACGTTGATCCATCCGCCAATAGCGGCGGCGCGAATCGCCGCCGTCTTGCGCGCGCCTCCCGCCGCCCCTACAACACGGGGCACCTTGCTGAGTTGTTCGAAGTCCATGCCGATGACCCGGTCGTCGACGGGGCTGCTGACCGGCATGCCCGTGGCGTCGAAGAACCTCTGACAGATGTCACCGACCGCACCGAACTCTGCCAACCGGGCGATGTCGTCGTCGGAGAAGATGTTGCCGCTGTCGGTCAGCAGGCTCGAAGGCTGGAGTGCACCGATCCCAACCAGGGCAATGGTTACGTCATCCATCAGCCTGAACGTTTCCTGGACAAAGGGATCGGACATCAGCACTCGTTTGGCGTCTGCAGAGCCAACTATCCCCGGAGCGGGCAGAAGGACGGTTTCCCCTCTAAGCAGCTGCGCCAGCCTCTGGGCGAGCTGGGTTGCGTAAACCTCCGCAACACGATTACCGACTCCCCCCAGAATCTGCACCACCTTGGCCTGGGTGTCGCGGTTGAACGGATGCATTGCGTCGACCATCGCCAGAAGGGTTGCGCTCCAAGATGAGATGCCGATCACTTCGTTCTGTTTGAGCGTGGTTTCGACATGGAACGCTGCCGCAGACCCTATGTCGCGGAATAGCTGTTCCTCGTCGTCGGCGACGCTGTCGACAACGATGGCTTCCTTCAGCCCGAACTCCGCTTCCAGCCGTTCTTCGAGCTCCGGATAGGTGAAATGGGGGGCGGTGACCGAGATACGGACGATTCCCTCGTCGCGTGCCGTGGTTAGCAACCTCGACACACGAGCTTGCGACAAGTTGAGTTGGGCGGCAATCTCCGCCTGAGTGTGGTTCTGCTCGTGGTACAACCGGGCGATCCTGGTCAGCAGCCTCAGTTCGTCTGCTCGGCTCATCGCAGGTCAGCTCCAGATCGGGAGCGGGAACTCGACCGGTCGAGCGCCTCGGCCCATCGGTTGCGAGCTTCCCGTCGCACAGATCCGTTCATCGTCGGCGTTACTCGAGTGACCCGGCGCGGAAGCTGGGCCAGATCGCCGAGGGTGGGCCATATGCCTGCAGTCAGGCCTGCGAAGTGGGCGGCGCCGACGGCGGCGGTCTCAGCATCATCCGAGCGGAGGAGCTCGACATCGGAAAGATCTGCGACGAGCCGGCTCAGCAAGTCGCTACGAGCGGCGCCGCCGTCGGCGTGGATTCTCAGGCGCTCGGGCGAAAGCGCAGAGGCAGTTCGGTCAACAACGTCTGCAACCTGGTGCGCCACAGCCTCAAATGTGGCGCGAGCAAGCTCAGCCCGGCCGGCCCCGAACGTTATGCCGGTCACCAGGGCCCTGGCGTGGGCGTCCCAGTGCGGTGCGCCCAATCCGGCGAACGCCGGGACGAACACGACACCACGGGAGTCCTCACACGTCATTGCGAGCTGCTCGAGCTCCCCGACGTCATGCCCCATCCCGAGGAGCTCGGCCGTCCATTCGAGTGCGGCCCCCGTGGCGTAGATGTTGCCCTCGATGGCGTAGCAGACCTCGACGGTTTCCCCATCGGTCCGCGACCAGGCGACTGTCGAAGACAAGCCATCACACGCCGATATCTCGTCCGTTGGCGCGAGGACCGACGTGCCTGTGCCAAAGCTGGCTTTGATGCGACCCGGGCGGAAAGCGCCGTGACCCACAAGTGCCGCATGGGAGTCGCCGAGGATCGCACCAATCACCACGCCGTGAAGAAGGGGATTCAGCTCAGCACCGCTGCAGACACCGTGCGGTGCTGATGAAGCCTGGACCTCCGGCAACGCGGCCTCCGGCACCCCGAAGAGGTCGAGCAGCCCGGCATCCCATGACAGATCTTCGAGGTTGAATAGCAGCGTGCGGGACGCATTGGTGAAGTCGGTAACGAAAGCGTGCCCCCGGGTGAGCTGCCACACCAGCCACGAATCGACGGTGCCGATGCAGATCTCACCTTGTGCCGCACGGGCGGAGCCATCGAGAATCGAATCCAGAAGCCATTTCATCTTCGGTGCGGAGAACATCGGCTCCAGACCGAGGCCGGTGCGCTCGGCGACCATCGACCTCGTTTCAGGATCGTCGAGGCCGTCACACACCTCACGCCCGCGGGTGCACTGCCAGCTCACCATCGGCCTCAGAGGCCGTCCCGTAGCTCGGTCCCACATCACCACAGACTCGCGCTGGTTGCATACTCCGATAGCGACAACTTCTGGCTCTGGATCCTCGAGCTGGGCAAGGCATCCCTCGATCGCGGATACGACAGATTTCCAGATCGCGGTCGGATCCGACTCAACCCACCCCGGCTGAGGGAACCAGAGCGAGACACGCTCCGATGCGACCGCGGCAATGGATCCGTCCTGATCCACCGCGACGACCTTGGTGTTGGTCGTTCCCTGATCGATTGCGAGGGTGTACCTACTGCTCACGTTGCTTGTCGCGACCTCATGATCTCTCGAACTGCGCCCGTGACCCCGTCAACGGACATCCCGAAATGGTCGAAGAGGAATGCCGCAGACCCGGTTGGGGCGAACACTCCCGGAACACCGAGCATCCGCATCGGCACGGGGCGCTCGGTCACTACTACCTCGGCAACCGCACCGCCGAGCCCTCCCCTGGTGGTGGCCTCCTCGATGGTGACGATCCCTTCAGTCTCTTGCGCCGCGGCAACAACCGCATCCCTGTCGAGCGGGGCTATCGAAGACATGTTCAGGACCCGGACCGCAATGCCCTGCTCCCGCAATGTGTCTGCGGCCGCGAGTGCAATCGGCACCTGCGTCCCCGACGCAATCACCGTTGCATCGGAACCGGAGCGAAGCGGAACCGCCCGGCCGATGGCGAAGGGCTCGTCCTCTTCGTGGACATCCGGCACGGGAGTCCGGCTGGTTCGGATGAATACCGGGCCCGGGTGTGTGTGGGCAAGCCGGACCGCGGCGGCGGTCTCCACGGAGTCGGCAGGGACAATGATCGAGAGGTCGGCGATGGCCCGCAGCCAAGCAAGATCTTCAATCGAGTGATGGGTCGGCCCCAGTTCACCGTAGGCCATGCCGCTGCTGATCCCGACGAGCTTCACATTGGCTCGGGAGTAGGCGACGTCGACCTTGATCTGCTCCATGGCTCGCGCCGTGAGGAAACACGATGCGGCACAGACGAATGGGATCAATCCGCCGTTGGCCATACCCGCAGCCATTCCGACCATGTTCTGCTCGGCAATGCCGACGTTGACGATGCGATCGGGAAACTCGGTCTGGAATGCGCCAAGCTTCGCAGAGCCGACTGAGTCATTGACCACAGCGACTACACGCTCATCCTCACGGGCGATCTGAACGAGGGTCGCGGCAAACGCGGTGCGACAATCTTTGCCGGTACCCAGGTCGGCTACCTCAACCGTCATGTGCTACTCCGAGTTCAGCGAGGGCTCGTTCGTACTCCTCGGTATTCGGCACCTTGTGATGCCACGCAACGTTGTCGGACATGAAGCTCACCCCGCTGCCCTTGTTGGTGTTGGCGATCACACAGCTCGGCTTGCCTGCGGTCAACGGCAGTCCCGAGAAGACGTCGAGCAGCTCTTTGATACTGTTGCCGTCGACTTCCGTCACCGACCATCCGAAGGCAGCGAAACGCTCACCCAGCGGATCGAGCCGATTCAGTTCTTCTGTCCTGGCTCCCTGTTGGAGCCGATTGCGGTCGACAATGAGGGTCAGATTGTCCAGCCCGTGATGACCGGCGAACATCGCTGCCTCCCACATGCTGCCCTCCTGAAGCTCTCCATCGCCACTGAGGACGTAGGTGCGGTAGTCGCGACCTGTGATCCGGGCTGCTTTCGCCACACCGACACCAACCGGTAGCCCGTGACCGAGCGGGCCGGTGTTGGTCTCGACCCCCGGCACCTTGCGGTCGGGATGGCCGTTCAGCCGGGACAGCGGAGCCATGAACGACGCGAGCTCGTCGCTCTCGATCAGACCCGCACAGGCGAGAGCGCAGTACAGCCCCCCAGCAGAGTGCCCCTTGGACAGGATGAATCGGTCGCGGTCAGGGTGCGTCGGATCGGGAGGGTCGATCCTCAGCACCCCGCCGCAATAGAGGGTCGCCAGAATGTCTATTGCCGAGAAGTCACTGCCGAGATGGCCCTGACCGGTCGCAACGATCATTTCCAGATCTGCGATGCGAATCCGGCGGGCGTGCTCGGCTATCTCTGCTACCGCGGGCTGTCGAGTCACCGTCATTTGGGTCTACCCGACCCCGAGCATTGCCTGGGCGACCAGACGCTGTACGGCAACGGCATCGTGGCTGCTCTGGGCTTCCGCCACCTTGTCGAGATCCATCTGATCGAGAATCTTCTCCATCGCATCGAGGATGTCGATGCTGAGCCGGGCAGCACGTACCGGGTCCTCACGGAATGGGAACTGGTCGAGCAGGAGCGGTTGCTCCCACCCGATCTTCCGCACTGCGACTAGGAACTCGAGTGTCTCGATCGGGTGATTTGAGCCAACGACAAGGTCGTCGTCCCATTCGAGCCGGTTGTCGTTCAGCTCGACACTGGTCAGCAGGCCACGACGATGGACGGCCTGGAGCGCGGCAGCCGGGGACTCCTTGGCGAACAGCGAGTGACCGAAGTCCATCACGACACCCAGGTTGTCCGCCCCGATCTCGTCGATTGCGATCATCGTGGTGTGTGCGTTGCACAGGAGCATGTGCACACGTGGTTCCTTCAGCTTGTACTCGATGGCGAACTGCATCTCGGGTGCTGAGTCGACGACTTGCTTGATCCCGTCGAGCTCGTCGTGCCAGAGCCGCTCATGGTCGACCTGCAGCGGATAGTCGTGGCCGTCCTGGCCGGGCCAGAACTTCGTGTAGCCGGCGTTGAGTTCGATGGCCACCTCGATCGCCTCTTTGCAGAGAGCAACGGCCTCTGCCCTGATCTGTGGATCGGGGTTCGTGAAGGCGCCTTTGCGGTAACGACGCGTGTAGATGTGGGGGGTGATCGATGCTGCGGTCAGGCCGTTGGCGTCGAGCGCCGCAGCGACGTCCGCTACCGATACCGAGTCGCCGGCAAACGGATAGTTGATGTCGAGACAGGAAAGCCGCCCAACCTTGGCCGCCTGCTCGATGGCCTCGATGGTCGTCACCGGGTCGCCGTAGCCATCCGCCGCGTACCTATCGACGAACTGTCCGAATAGCCAAATCCCTGCTCCGTACTCGCGTTCCATCGGGCTCCTCCATACGACGACTTCTGTGAACATATCTGCGTCTGAGTGTTAATGCAATGGTGAATAAATATTCATGCAACCACGTCTGATCATTCATCATCGGCGGGACCTCGACCCCATGCGGCAACGGGCGCGCCAACGCGTCGGGGGCGATTCGGAGTCACATCCTGAGCAGGCACCCCCGGCCGGGGCGCCACGTTGGCTCAGAGATCGAAGTCGTCGGGGTCGGGCCCGACCCGCTTCCCAGCATCAAGAGCGTCGATGCGAGCGACATCGTCAGGAGAAAGCTCGAAGTCGAACAGGCACGCGTTCTCCTCAATTCGAGAACGTGTCGACGACTTCGGGATAGTGGCCACGCCCTTTTGAAGACTCCAACGGAGCACAACCTGGGCAAAGGTTCGGTCGTATCGCGCCGCGAGGTCGTGGAGCGAACCTACCTGAGCGATCCGGCCCGACATGAGCGGCGACCAAGCCTGGTATTGGACCCCCGCATCGGCACAGAAGTCCACGAGGTCCTGCTGCACCAAAAGCGGATGGAACTCCATCTGATTGACCATGGGCACCACATCAGCACCGGTCAACAGATCCTCGAGGTGGTGACGCATGAAGTTGCTGACCCCGATTGCTCGTACTCGCTCCGCCCGATATAGGGCCTCGAGGGCGCGCCACGTCTCTTTGTACGTGCCGGCTACGGGCCAGTGCACCAGGTACAGATCGAGGTAGTCGAGCCCCAGCCGATCGAGACTGGCATCGAAGGCGGCCAGCGCAGAGTCGTAGCCCTGATCCGAGTTCCAGCATTTGCTAGTGATGAAGATCTCGGCGCGAGACAACCCGGTCGCCCGGATCCCCTTGCCAACCTCGGCCTCGTTCTTGTAGATCATCGCGGTATCGAACAACCGGTAGCCGGCCTCCGCGGCCCACACGACCGCATCGGGAACGTTGGTGATGTTCATCACACCAAGACCCAGATATGGCATCTCAACACCGTTGTTGAGCGTTGTGGTACCTGCGACGTCGGCTATTTCGAACCCCTGCTTGGTCATCGGGACTCCTCTCCACCGACCCAACGTAGCGGACAGCGAATGACAACCAGCAACGCACCGACATCAGGTGCACCCTACGGAACCAGGGGTTGCGGATCGTGCTCAACATCCACGGGCACATTTATGAAGGGCTCGGGTTGCTGGCACGACGGACTTTCGGCCCTACGCTCGAAAGCGAAGGACGGTTTGCCCGGCGTCTATCCAACGACCTACCTGCGCCGGCGCCAGCCGATGCCACCGCCGAACACGATGAACAACACGACGATGAGGATGATCCATCCGGTGGTACTCATGACTCCTCCTGTTATGTTCGAGAGCCCAGACCCTTCAAGAGCCGGAACCCACTGTACTGGTCTGTGACACGAGACGCGATGGCAACGGTGCTGAGGCGGATCAAGCAGACGTGTACGCGGCGGAGGCAAACCACAACGCCGCACGCCACAACGCCACAAACGGTGTGCAACGTCGTCAACGAACGCGCTTCCGGAGGCTGGTCATGATCAATGATCGTCACTGCTGTGCTACAGCCCCTCGGCGAGCCGGTAATAGGAGGCATTCCAGCGCACGGAATCGCGGAACGAGGCAAGGGTCGTCTTGTCGTCGATGACGAGGAGTTCCGTGTCGGCCATCTCGGCGAAGTCGCGGAACGCCTCGACACCAACTGCGTTGGTCATCACCGTGTGGTGCGCGGCGCCGGCGGTCAACCAGGCGGCGGCACTGGTGGCGAAGTCCGGTGCGGGCTTCCAGACCGCATGGCCGACGGGCAAGTTCGGCATCGGAGCCGGCAACTCGACGTTCTCGACGACATTTGCCACCAGACGGAATCTGTCGCGCATGTCGCTCATGGCCACCACGACAGCAGGGCCGGGGTCTGCCGTGAAGACGAGGCGCACCGGATCGTCCTTTCCTCCAATACTCAGAGGATGGATTTCGAGGCTCGGCGTGGCCGTTGTCAGCGATGGGCTGACTTCAAGCATGTGAGCGCCGAGGATGAGTTCGTTGCCGGGCTCCAGGTGGTAGGTGTAGTCCTCCATCAAGCTTGCGCCACCCGCCAGTCCGGCACCCATCACGTTCGCGACGCGGACCAGAATCGACGTCTTCCAATCGCCCTCCGCACCGAAGCCGTAGCCGTCAGCCATGAGGCGCTGAACGGCGAGGCCGGGCAGTTGCGGCAGGTTTCCGAGGTCTTCGAAACTCGTAGTGAATGCCCCAAAGCCGCCTTCCTCGAGGAAGGACCGCAATCCGAGTTCGATCCGGGCGCCGTCACGAAGCGCATCGTGCCTCTCGCCGGCTTTGCGCAACTCGGGCACGACGCGATAGAGATCTTCGTATTCGGCGACCAACGCGTCGACCTCCGAGTCGAGGGAGGCCTCGACGGCTGCCGCGAGCTCGTTGACGCCCCAGGTGTTCACCTGAACGCCGAACCTGAGTTCAGCCTCGGTCTTGTCTCCCTCGGTAACGGCGACGTGACGCATGTTGTCGCCGAATCGAGCCAGTTTGAGCGAACGGGCCGCAGCAAAGCCTGCAGCAGCCCGGGCCCACGTGTCCACCTCCCGCCCAACACGCGCGTCCGATGCGTGCCCGACGACAATTTTCCGTGCGATGCGTAATCGGGCTGCGATGTATGCGAACTCCCGGTCGCCGTGGGCGGACTGATTGAGGTTCATGAAGTCGAAGTCGATCGATTCCCACGGCAAATCCGCGTTTGCCTGCGTGTGCAGGTGCAGCAGCGGCTTGCGGAGGGCATCGAGACCGGTGATCCACATCTTCGCCGGCGAGAAGGTGTGCATCCACACCACTACACCGATGACCGTGTCGTCGGCATTGGCCTCCACGAGCAGTCGGCGTATCGACTCGGTGTCTGTCACCACCGGTTTCCAAACCAGTGGGGTGTCCACCGTGAGGACAGCCCCCAGTGTCGACACAACGTTCCTGGATTGCTCTTCGACCTGACGGAGGGTCTCCGGTCCGTAGAGGTTGAGGCTGCCGGTGACGAACCAGATTTCCCTGCCCTCGTACTGGTCGGCTGCGGGACGCGTCATTGCATTCTCCTATCCATGAGTTTCGACTTCAGTGGGCTGTTGGTACACAAATTGACTCCGCTATTCAGTTGCGGCAGCCGCCGCGGTGGCCGGAAGCGCCGCACGCTGAGCTGCCCACTCGGCCCTCATCACTGCACCGGGGGTGGTGAGTCGACGTTGTCTGCGTCGAGACGGACCATGCTCCAGGAGACCGGCGGAAGCGTGAACAGGAGGCGGCCATCGCTGACGCGCGCCGATCCGTTCTCTTGGAGGACCACACGTTCCGGATCGGCGGGTGAGTTCTTCGCGTAGGGGTCCGGATCGGTGAGCATCAGAGCCTCGATCAGTGATGTGCTGCCGGGGTGTTGGATGTCGGCGCTGACTTCCAGCGACAGGTCCATCGATCGATTCACGGCGAACACGGCATACTGGCCGGTCTCCTCGTCGTAGGTCGCTGTGGCGTCAACGAGGGGGACGGCACCGTGTTCCTTCGTGTCGTACGACTCGCATAAGACCTTCACCTCGAGCGCGGTGCCACGCGCCCAGCGGGACGTCATCGCAAAGGGGTAGAACGTGGTCTGTCGCCAGACGATCCCGCCTTGTTCGGCCCTGATGGGAGCCATCGCGTTCACCAGCATCGACAGGCAGGCGGACTTCACGCGGTCTGCGTGCTTGAGCAGCGAAATCAGGAGACTTCCAACGACGACCGCATCGGCGACGGAATAGATGTCTTCGGCGACACGGGGAGCCTTTGGCCAATCCGGCCCGAGAATGTCCCCCGTCCGATAGACGCCCACGTTTCCGCTCAGGCCTTTCTCGAGGTACCAGACGTTCCACTCATCAAATGAGATATTGACGGTCTTCGAGCTTCTCTTGAGTGCCTTGACGTGATCGGCAGTAGCAACGACGGACCCGATGAAGCGGTCCATGCAGGTGCTGGAGGCAAGAAACGAACCGAGGTCGCCATCCTTCTCTTCGTAGTAGGCGTGACAGGAGATCGAGTCGACGTCGTCATAAGTGTGCGACAGCACGACACGTTCCCAGTCACCGAAGGTCTTCATGTCCATGTGAGAAGAACCACAGGCGACGAGTTCGATATTCGGGTCGAACTGTCGCAATGCTTTGGCAGTGCGAGCAGCAATCGCTCCGTACTCGTCGGCGCTGCTGTAGCCGAGCTGCCACGGTCCATCCATCTCATTGCCGAGAAACCAGGTCTTGATCCCGAAAGGCTCGGCGCGCCCGTTGGCGACACGCTGATCGGCCAGGGACGAACCAGCTATTCCGTTTGTGTATTCGATGAGGTCGAGCGCCTCGAGCGTCCCCCTGGTCCCGAGGTTCACCGCAAGCATGAGGTCGGTGCCCAACTTCTCAACCCAGGACATGAACTCATGGAGACCCACCTCGTTGGTCTCGGTGGAGTGCCATGCCAGATCCCTTCGTGTGGGGCGCTGGTCGGGGGGGCCGACGCTGTCCTCCCATCTGAAACCGGAGACGAAGTTGCCACCGGGGTAGCGGATCCCACCGAGGTCCAGCTCCCTCGCCACGTCCAACACGTCACGTCTGAATCCCTCCTCGTCCGCGGTCGGATGGTCGGGCTCGTAGATGCCCCCGTAGACGGCTCGACCGATGTGCTCGATGAACGAGCCGAAGAGGCGACGGTTCACGTGGCCTACGGTGAAAGCGGGATTCATGGTGAGGCGGGCGGGTTGCATATTCTTCCTATCTACCGACAAAGGTGGTGGATCGACTGCGGTTCAAAGGTCAATGGGTGGCATCGCTCAGACGTGGCGGCGGTCCATTGCTGATCATCCTTTGAGACCGCCTTCGGTCAGTCCGGAGAGGATCCGACGTTGGGCTACGAGATAGATGACGACGAGCGGAGCGCTCGTCATGACCAGATGCGCGAAGACGAGGTTCCAACTAAGACCAGACACAGAGGCGGACGCGAAGGCATAAAGGGTCAGAGGCAATGTCGCGTTTGCGGACGTCTTCAACAGGAGCTGGCCGAAGAAGAAGTCGTTCCACACGACGATCACCATCAGAACAGCACCGACAAGCAGAATCGAGCGGAGCATTGGCAGGAGGACCGAGAAGTAGGTGCGGATCCTCGAGGCTCCGTCTATGGCTGCTGCCTCCTCCAATTCGATCGGTAGGCCCCGGACAAACCCGGTCGTCATGAAAACGACTAGTCCCATCCGTGTACCCATCATCATCAGCGCGTAACCCACGATTGTCCCGTCGAGACCAAGCGAGTTGAGGAGGTAGATCGTCGGGATGATGGCGGGGGGCAGGAGGATGGACAGGGAGGTGATGTAGAACAAGACTTGCGTCGACCGGTGTTTGCTCCGGGCGTATGCCCACGACGCCAACGAGCCGAGAAAGAGCACGACGATCACAGTGGGCACGGCGACGAGCAAGCTGTTGCGCAGCCCGGTCAGGTAGTTGCCCCGGACAATGACCGCGGTGTAGTTCTCGACGAGCGCCCAGTCAGTCGGCAGAGCCAGCGAAAGGAGCGCGGCTTCGCCCTCAGTCTTGAAGGAGTTCACAACTATCAGCCATATGGGGACCACCACCCACGGCAAGGCAAACAGGATGAGGACGCCGTATTTGAGCAGACCCTTCCACCGCCGGCGCACAACTCGACGGGTCGAATGAGGGGCTGCGCGCGTTGAGCCGGCGGTTGCCATCAGGCGACCTCCCGCTTCCTGAGCCACCAAACGAGCGGAACGGCGACTGCGACTACCAGCAGTGTCACGGTCAGGCTCAACGTGCTCGCCGTCCCGAAGAATCCGTAGCTGAACTGCTGCTGCACGGCCACATTCAGCGTTGTGGTGGCCGTTCCGGGACCTCCTCCACTCGCGGCGGCGATGACGTCGTATGCGCTCATCGCTCCGACGAGCGTGGTGACGATGTTGAAGGTGAAGGCGGGCGCTAACAGCGCGAATTGGACGTGCCAGAAACGCTGCCACGCGCTGGCGCCGTCTAGGGACGCGGCCTCCATCAGCGACTTGGGAATGCTATTCAAACCGGCGATATACACCAGCGTGGCGATGCCCGACCATTTCCATCCGTCTATGAAGGCAACGGTGAAGAGTGCGCTCGAGGGATGCCCGAGCCATGCGTAGTCGAATCCGGAATTGACGATTCCGATGACCGCGTTCAGGGGTCCGGCCGGGTCGACGATGCCACGCCAGATGTACCCGGCCGCCAGCGGAGACATGAGTACGGGCAGGAAGAAGAGCGAACGGAAGAAGGTGTTGATCCTCGTCGTGTCACGCAATGCGAGAGCCAGGGAGAGTGCAACGATGTTTTGCACGACCATCGCGACGACGGCGTAGACGAGAGTGACCCTGATCGCTCCGCCGAGGGCTCCGTTGTTCCACAAGGAGACGAAGTTGTCGAAACCGACGAACGGTATGGAGTTGCTGTAAGTGCTCCACTGGGAAAAGGCAAAGGGGACGTTGAGCACAAATGGCAGGACGAAGAACAACCCGACAAGAAATAGCGACGGTAGGAGAAACCACGTCCAGCCACCACCGCGGAGGGCTCGCCGCGGTCGGCGAGCCCTCTTGTTCGGCGCAGCGGTGACCTCAGACGCGGGGCTCACCATCCAGGCTGACCAGCCGCCTTGGACGCCTGCTCGATCGCAGCCTGCATGTTCGCGGCAGTCTCCTCCGGCGTCGTCTCACCGTTCAGCAACTTGCCCGCCTCGACCGGGAACGATCCAAACCCGGGCACCCGCGAGAGCAGCGCCGTCTGAGCGCCCTCGAAGCCTTCCTCGAAGGACTCCTGAAGCGGTGTGCGCCCCGTCGGCTGGGGGTAGCCGTCGATCATCGGCGGCTTGTTGCTGTCCGCCAGCAGCTGCCCGTAACCGTCACCGGTTGCATACTCGATGAACTTGATCGCTGCCGCCTCCTTGGCGCTGTCACCCGTCTTCGGCGCGTAGAAGGTGCCGAGGGGTCCGGGGATGTACATGCCGACCGGAGACATCGACGACACCGTGATGAATCCGACGGTGTCAGACAGTAGCTGCTCGTCATCGCCGGCTGCCGCAAGAAGCTGCGGGTACACGTCGGAGTGCAGTGCAGTCATCGCCGAAGTGCCCTCGAAGACACTCGCCAGCGCCTTTTCAAACGTGCCGGTCGAGTAATCGCTGTTGAAGCAGCCCTGATCGCGAAGGTCCGTGTAGGCGTTCAGGGCCTCCAGGAACGGTCCTCCCTCATCAGTCAGTTTCGCCTGATTGGTGGCGATCCTGTTGCTGTATTCACCGTCGATATCCAGGTCGGCTATGTACTGCGATACCAGGAGCTGGGTGGGCCAGAGGCTCGCGCCGGATTCGTAGAGCGTCGCGATGCCGGTACCTTCTAACGCCTCGCACACATCCATCAGGTCGCCGAAGTCCTCGGGCGGTTCAAGTCCGGTCGACTCCAACACTGCCCTGTTGTAGAAGATGGCGAACACCGAGGGGAAGCCGGTGATGGCCGCGTAGACCTTGCCGTCGTACGAGCCGCTGTTGTCGTATAGGTTCCCGGACTTCGCGACAAAGTCCATGTCGGACAGATCCTGCATGGTCTGAGCAGGGTCCAGCGCCAACATCGGCTGGAAGTCGGGGTGGTATTCGAGGATGTCGGGCCGGTCGCCGGTCCCCCACTTTGTCGTCACGGTGCTCTGGAACGCGTCGGCTGGAATGTCCACCAGTTCGATCTCGATGCCGGTGTCGGCCGTGAAGTTCTCGTACAGGTTCAGTACCGCGGGGGAATCGGCGGTGTTGTGCCAGATGGTGATCGAGCTTGCAAGCTCTACATCATTGCCTCCGCTCGCGGTGGTGCTGCTTGCAACCTCTCCATCGCCTTCTCCGCCCGAGCAGGCGGCGAGTGAGCCGGCGGCAAGTAATGTGGCAAGTCCGACCAGGACAGACTTCAGTTTCATTCGCGTTCCTCCATTGTCGGATGGTCCAGTGAATCGATCTAAGTGCGTGCTCGGACTTTTATAGTCGATCCCTACATAAGTTATAGTAGAGGACGACATAAGTTGTCAATGTGATGATGAAAGTAGAAAATGGCAAAAGTAGAATGAGTGCGATGGAGCCGAAGCCGACCACGATTGCAACAGGCACACCGGGCGACCTTCTCCGACTCATTCGCTCGGGGGAGGCAACAACCCGAGCCGAACTCGCGCTGACCACCGGTCTCGCTCGTTCGACGATCTCTCAGCGTATCGACAGCCTTGCTGCGAACGATTGGATCAAGGACGACGGTGAAGCGCCCTCAACGGGTGGCCGACCCCCCACCGTTCTCGGTTTCAACGAGCATGCCGGGACTGTTCTCGTCGGCGACGTGGGAGCAACACACTCCCGTGTCGCATTGGCCAACCTTGGCGGCGAGATACTTGCCGAGACCACCGCCGACATCGAGATCGCTTCTGGCCCCGAGCATGTCCTCGAGTGGGTCGAGGAGGCGTTTCGGCGGTTGCTCGGGGGTATAGCGGAACCGCTTGGCAATCTCGTCGGCATTGGAATCGGATTGCCGATCCGGGTGGAGTTCGCGGAGGGCCGTCCAGTAAGCCCTCCCATCACGCCCGGCCCTCCCATCACACCTGGTTGGGACGGGTACGACGTGCGCGGTCGTTTCGCCGACCACTTCCATGTACCGGTCCTCGTCGACAACGACGTGAACATCATGGCGCTTGGCGAATACTGGGCCATGCCCTCGAAGGTTGCCGATTTTGTGTTCGTCAAGGTCGGGACCGGCATCGGGTCAGGGCTCATACTCGGTGGGGATATCCACAGAGGGGCCCAGGGCATCGCGGGCGACATCGGGCACATTCCCATCGCCGGTTTTGATGCCGTTTGTAGATGCGGCAATCGCGGGTGTGTCGAGTCAGTCGCCGGCGGGGCGGCTCTCGCGCAGCAGCTGGCGGCGATTGGCAAAGACACCGCCGTCAGCCGCGATGTTGTGGAGCTCCTCCGTGGTGGCGACCCGGACGCCAGCCAGGCAGTCCGCGAAGCTGGTCGCCTGCTCGGTCGGGTTCTCGCCGGGGCAGTCAATCTCCTCAACCCGGCGATGATCATGATCGGTGGAGATATCGCAGAAGCAGGGGACGAACTGATCGCAGGCGTGCGCGAAGTCGTGTACCGGCGTTCGACGACGCTGGCAACGAATGCACTCGGCATTACGTCCGCGACCCTCGGAGATCGCGCAGGTGTGGTCGGCGCTGCCGCCATGGTCATCGAACACGTCCTCGACCCGGCTTCGATCGATGCAGCTCTGGCTGCCGATGCGATCGCGTGACGAGCACATGTGCCCGGGAGAGCACCGTCGAGAGCACCGTCGAGACCGGCGCCGCTCCGGCCGTCGAGCCGTCCGTAGTCGGCGTTTCGAACACAACCGATGGCAACGAGTGGCGCGACCTGGCTTGGTCGGGAGCTCAATCCTGATCGCCTGCGAAGCCGCGAGGCGAAATCCGGGCGCTAGTTAGCGTTTCGCTCGTTTTGTTGTGCGATCCGGGACACACTGTGGCTGGACTCAGAACCGCGTTGTCAGGGTCCGCACCCCGTTTGCCGCACCGGACCGATAGGCCTCGAAAATGATCTCCATCACGTGGACCTGCATCTCGAGAGGACGAACGGACGTCTCACCCCCCTCGATCATGGTTACGAAGTTGCCGACGATGGTGGCAGGGCTGGCGCTCGTTTGGGAGTCGATCCTGCGACAGGGATAACCATCGAAGTGCGCCTCCTCGGACGGCGCGGTGATTCGCCCGTAGTCGTTGTCCGCGCGGTGGACGTAGATTCCCCCGTCCGCCACACCGAAATGCAAGCTTCCCTCCCGCCCGATGACCGTGACCCGAGATCGTGTCTCGTGATGCGTGACGTAGCCGTTCCAATTTGCGTTGATTGTCACGGCCGTGTTGTTGTCGAGCCACAGGTTGACGAGTGCACTGTCCTCGACGTCCGGCTCGACCACCGTTCCGTCGTCCATTGTGCGCACGTCGAAATGCCGACTACACAATGCCGTGACGGTCCGAGCCGGCCCGAGGAGCGACACCACCGCACTGACCGCATAGATGCCCAGATCGAAGAGCACGCCGCCGCCGGCGAGCGCCTGCCGGTAGAACCAGTCCGCGTGCGTTGGGCCGCGGTGTCCGAGATGACATTCGACGCTCGTCGCTTCGCCGACGATACCTTCGGCGAGCAGGCGGGCCACCAATCTGTGCTCGGGTGTCTCCACATCAGGTAGCGGCATGAACGTGGTCGGCGCTTTCAGCTGCTGAGCCTTGAGCGCCTCTAGCAGTTCGGCTGCTTCCTCGAGCGTCATGACCAGCGGCTTTTCGACGAGAACGTGTTTGCCCGCCTCAATCGCCTTCTTCGCAAATCGGCCGTGACTAATGGGCGGGGTGAGCACCAGCACGGCGTCGATGTCTTCACGCCCGAGCATCTCGTCGGCATCGGTATACCAACCGGGAACTCCGAACTGATGCGCAGTTCGTTCCAGGCTGGACTCGTCTCTGCCGGCAATGGCCACGAGTTGAGCCCTCCCGCCCAGTTCCTCGAGGTCCAGGAAGTGCCGCCGCCGGGCGATGTCACCGTGTCCGACGGCAGCGATACGAATCACGCTTCAGCTCCTTCCAGTAGGTGTTTCAACCGATGGCCCATTGCGCGTTGTACACCGGCTCGACCTTGCCGCTCGCCGCCGACCTGATCCCTGCATCGAGGACGGCGACGGATGCCAGATTGAGCGGGATGTCGAGTGTGGGGTGCGGGGACTCACCGGTTTCGATGTGACGAATGAACACCTCGGCGATCGTTGCCCCTCCGACCGGTAGCGGGTCGCCCGCGTGCGCGTGCGTGGGATCCGGGTTGCCTCGTTCTTTGAAGACCAGGGCCTCCGCTCCATCGACGACGATCGTGCCGTCTGTGCCGTAGACGATGGGGCCGGTTGGCACACCCGCATGAAATGTCGTCCAGGTGCCTTCGAGGATGGCCATGGCCTGCGGAAAACGTACGAGCATCGCGGCGTTGTCGTCGGCGCTGCCGAATGGGCTCAACAGGTTCGCCTTGAAACCTTGGACCGCAAGCGCATCCTGGCCGAGATACCACGAAGACAGGCAAGCGCCGTAGGAGCAATAATCGAGAAGCGCTCCACCTCCAGCATCCGCCTGATGCCACCACTCCGCCGCCTTCTCCGTATCGCTGAGGGCCCCGGAGATGACCGTATTCCCCGGATGTGTACTGCCCGCGGCGAGCGGGCCGAGTGACGGCCCGTTGCGCCATTTGAACTCCCAGACGTCCCCAATTTCGCCGGCATCGATCAGGTCCTTTACCTTGAGTACCCAGGGACTCCACGTCGTCGGCCAGTTGACCATCAGCGCAACGTCCGCATTTCGCGCGGCACGGACCATTCGCAGCGCATCGGACAGACTGCCCGCCATCGGCTTTTCGGTGACCATGTGAATTCCCCGGACCGCCAGCGCCTCGGCAACCTCGGCGTGGCGGCTGATCTCCGGACAAAAGATGACGATGTCCAGGTCCTCGGTGTCGAGCATCTCCAGGTAGTTCTCGTACGCCCGGGGAGGACCGGCGCTCTCCAGCGCACGTCTCAAATTGGCCCGGCGGCTACCGTCGACTTCCGTCAGCGACGGGACGCTCGGAATGGTGTCCGCGCAGGCAATCAGTTTCACTTGCTCTAGGGCGACGAACTGTGCGATGAGCTCGTTGACGTGCATGTGGGCAAAACCGATGACTCCAAGCCGATACGTTGACTTCGCTGCTCTTGCCAATGCGGTCTTCACCTTCTGTCCGGGGTAAACGAAACAACATAACTGGTTTCCGAACAAGAAGCGCAACGCGACGAACCTGGCGTTCTTATCGCTGACGGCGAAACGAGCCCGGTGCCATGCTTGTCGGGAGTTGTCCCTCCACCTCGGGTCACACGCCTTCAACGCACACCGGCTGCTCTCAGCCCAATGAGCGCCATGCCACGGCGACGATCGCAGCGTCGATTGCAGCACCGACGAGCCACCAGGGACCGAAGAAGAGACCGAGCAGCAAACCAGACAGCGCGGATGCCACGATCGCCGCGGGCGCCCACCACGAGGCGTCGGCCAGCACCGCGCCGGCTACGACCAGGAACGCTGCGGTCGCCGCAAGGGCGAGTCCCAGCCCAAGGCCGCGAGCGTCACCGATGAGCCATGAGTGTGATGGGTCCATGGGGAGGTCGGACCTGGCCGCTTCGCTGTAGGGCAGGGCCCACATCACCCCGTGCACGATCGCATGCCCGGCGAGAATGGCCGCGGCCAAAAAGCGCATCACTCGCTCCTCTTGTTCCTGGCTGTGGGCTCGCCGGGTCGCTCAGCGCGGTCCTTTACCCCGAGCAGCATCTTGCGTTCCATGACGAAGTTGAGCGGCTCGACGATCCTCCACAGGAGCCGCTGACGCGGGCTGTAGGTGAGCCTCTGTCGCACGACGAGACGGGTGGAATCACCCCCATCCGCGGAGCGCAGCACCCATTGCCAAGTCGACGCGGCATACCCCTTGTCGGGTATCTGATCTACAACTCGAGGCGCCTTGCGCGTCGCGGGTTCTGCTCCCATCATCACCAGATGGTTCGGGGCGTCGACCCTGAGGATCTCCCACGCAGCGTACGACTTGCCTTCCGGACCGGAACGGATCAAGTCACCCGGTGCGGTGTCCTGGTGTTCGGGGAGAACCTGATCGGTGCTGTGGATCCTGCAGCCGATCACGTTCTCCAGGGCGTCGTAGCTGTAGAAGCCGCCCCGGCCTTGCCCGAGTTGAGCCAACCATGGCCAGACCGAGATTGGCGGGGCAGCGATGGTGACGCCACGGGTGTAACCCAGTTTGGGATCGTTCACGAGATCGTCCCCCGGTATCGGGGCCTTGACCTCGTCGTCGGTCGCGCCCCAATGGTTGTACCAGCGGCGGAGCACCGGAGAGGCGATGAGCGTACCGACAGCCAGCGATCCGCCCGCCACGACCTGCCAGACGGAAAGTGCCAGACGTCGAACTCGAGGCGCTAATCGGGAAGTCGGGGTTGCCGGTCGGGTGGTCATACAAGACCTCCTCTCGTATCGTGACTTCAAGGTCGCGAATCATCCCGACGGGTCGATAGGGCCAAATGGAGCCGATCGGATGGGAACCGGCCCCGCCCCGGCGGCTTGGCACCGTCTTTCCCTGTGTCGATGGCTCCGGCCACGAACTCGTCCGACACTTTGCGCTTCGGGGAAGGTCTCGGAGGGGTGTCGCAACGATCACATCGGAGTTGTTGCGAACGGCAGCCGGCGGCGACCCGCTCGCTTGAGGCAGGCAGAGCGATCGTCAAAGCGCTAGGTGGAGACGCAAAGCGTCATCGACTGCACCCATGATGTCCGGCGGCACCGCACCGACCTTGCGGGAAACCCTTGCAACAGAAATGGACCGAACCTGTTCAGCCTGAGCTTTCGAGTCACGATCGAGACCAGTTTCGCTTGCGGCAAGCAGCACTTGGAAGGGAAAGACCCGGCTGACGTTGGAGCTCACCGGAACCACAGTGACTACACCGCGTCCCAGCCTGGCGGCGGTGGTGTTGGCACCGTCGTTGGAGACGAGAACAGCGGGACGACGTTTGTTGGCTTCACCCTGTCGTACCGGATCGAGGTCGACCATTCGGATTTCACCGCGCAGCATTAGTTGCCAGCCAACGCGTCGCCTGCAACGGCATCCCAGGCCTCGGCATCACCCGAATCTGACCACTCTTGCCAGGCGTCGGCGTAGTCGCCTCCCAGTTCAGATGCACGAAGTAATCGGACGGCCTTGTGCACCACCGCGGATCGGGATTCGTAGCCTTGGGTTTGGGCGTATTGATCGAGGAACTGGACATCCTCGTCCGGAAGACTGACACTGAGTTTCATACCAGGATACTACCACTGGTAGGCACGCATGGCTACCAGCCGAGGTGGAACGCGTGGAACGCATTGACCATGTCACCGTTCGAATCTACGTTGGGCGGATTGGCGACCTGCGCCAACCGCGCGCCTTTTACGAGGCCGACAGCTTGCACACCGAGATCTACAACGCCCTGGCGGCGAGCGACGAACTGTGCGAGGAACTCGTTCACGTGCATGTGGGCAAAACCGATAACTCCAAGCCGATACGTTGGTTTCGCTGTTTTTGCCAATGCGGTCTTCACCTTCTGTCCGGGGTAAACGACGCAACATAACTGGTTTCCGAGAAGATGCGCAACGCGACATCCTTCAAGTCCGACGAAACGTCTGACTAGGTCACATCAGCAATGACGTTGGCGAGCTGCGCCTGCTTCAGCCGGTGTCCGCCTCGCCGTGGAGGGTCCCAGCTCTGACATACCCGATAGCCGCGTCGAGACCATCTGCGTGGGTTTCCCCCAGTCGGTTCTCGACCGGCTCGTCGCCGGATGGTCCCTACTGGCATCGAACGACAGACCGCCCGCGGTCCGGTACCGCTGCCGTGATCCGAGCCCGCACAAGGTCCGGGGCTCGGCATCTATTACCTTGCTTGCTCTGGTGGCGCGTACACCCCGTCGAGATCCGATCGACCTAATCCGTGGGGACCGCGTGCCGTAGGGCAGCCGAGGCACTGGTCTGCTCGTCGGTCACCGCGTCCAAATAGCCATGTACCGCCATCCTCTCAGTCAGAGCGGTATCGAGGGTCGTCCGGTCTGTGCCAGAACGCGCTGGACCTGCTCGAGTCACTCGAGGTCGAAAGCGGCCATGATTGCTTCGGTCAGGATTGGTTCCTGGCCCGGCAGCAGGTATCCGGCCACCGGTCCGAGGGACGCAGCCGGGATCGTGATGATGCTGTCACAGCTGACAACGCCCTCCTCGGATAGCCCGTTGTCGCGACCCACCTGAACCTCAGTCGTAAGACCCCGCCGACGTGTGGTGATCGGGGCGACCGTGACCCTGGTCAGTGCCGGTCGGACGAGTTCCCGCGTCAGCACGAGGACCGGGCGTCGCTTATCGAGTGCAGCGATGTGGATGGGACGCATCAGTCGATGGGCAGTGTGCGGGCGAACTCGGCGAGGTCGTCAAGTTGATCGGGATCCTCGACGTCTCGATCGGCGAGCAGAACCGCCAGGTCCTGAGCGGCGCGAGTACGACGGCGTTCACGCTCCAGCGCCCGGGCCACAGCGTCGGCCCTGCTGGAAGCTGCGCCGACCCTCACCTGCCCGTCGACGTACTCGACGAGGTCTTCCGGTAGACGTACTGCAATCTGCTTGCTCATCCCGATATGGTATCGCATCTGATCCCGGATCGCTACCAATCGGTTGGGATTCTGCCAAGGCCGTGTCCGAACGGCTGAGGCGCGAGAGCCGGATCTCCACCTCGAGGGGCAACGCCCCGCGCGCAGGGGCCTTTCCCGAGACCGCCGCCGTGGCCGGCACGCAAACCTGGCCACCAAATATGTCCCAAAGACCCTGCTGGAGCGTAGGTTTGAGGGGGAAGGTTTGCAGGACAAACCCCGGAGGAGGGAAGCAACATGGACTTGAACTCGCGGGAGACCTGGACTGTGATCCACGGCCTCATCTTGGGAACGCTTTTCCTGCTCGCATTCGCCGGCGGCCTGGCCGGGCTTTGGAGCCTTCGGCCGGGGCTGATCACGGCGGTGGGGCTCAAAGAGCGGATGAGACGGCTGTACGTCGGGACCTGGGTGATGGCGATGGTCGCCTGGGCGACCGTGATCACCGGCACGTGGATCGTCTATCCCTGGTACCGCGCCGGACTGGCAGGGGCCGACGGCGCCGGTTGCGCCGGTGCTGCTCTGCCGACCAGCACGTGCTCACCACGCGACTTCCTGCTGTCAAACGTCTCGGGTGACACCGAGAGCTGGCACAGGTTCGGGATGGAGTGGAAAGAGCACGTGTCGTGGGCGGCGCCGTTCCTGGCCACAGCGGCGGCGTTCCTCGTCGTCTACTACGGACCAAGGTTGATTGCCCGCCCCTGGTTGCGGGCCGCCGTGATCGTCATGTTTGTGGGAGCATTCGCCGCCGCCGCCGTCGGTGGCGCCTTCGGTGCCTTCCTCAACAAGGTCGCACCCATCATCTGAGGAGGACAACGATGGCAACCACAAATCACGACGAGATCGTCCCGGAGCTTGCCGACCTTCATCTGCCCGACAAACCCGACGGACCGGGGGCGGCAGCAACCCTGGCGGCGGGCATCGGCATCTTCGTCCTCGGTCTGTTGACGACGCTCAACGAGGCGTCCGCGGCCATCCACGACTTCCTCGACGCGTTTGACGGCGAAGGAGGGGTGGGCCCGCTGTCGGGCAAGACGACGGTCGCCGCCATTTTCTTCTTCGGCGCCTGGGCAATTCTCGGTGCGATCTGGCGCCGCAAGGACATCGACCTCAAGCGCGTCTTCTGGATTGGGATCGCTCTCGGGGTGGCGGGCGCCATCCTGATGTTCCCACCGGTGTTCGAGGCGTTCGCCGAATGACGCGCACAGTTGAAGCCGAGCGTGCCGAAGCCGTCGCCGGCTGGGCAACCGGAGTCGGCATCGGGCTGATCGTCTTCATGGTCACCTGGATCGTCGCGGCCCGGGTGGCGGCGGCGGTTCAGGCGGGCGCACTCGGGGCCGTGGTGGCAATGGGCCTCGCCGTCGCCGCCGGGGTGGTCGTAGCCTTTCGCAGCGGGAGGCGGCTGGCCGCCACACCACGAGGTGACGCTGCACCGGCGCCGTGAGCGGCAAGACCACCGGGGCGAAACCCACCATCTCGTAGATCGCCTGGAGGATCGAGAGCTCGGGCAGCCGTCCCAGACCTCCAGGTTCACCAGGACTCTCCGCCGCCCTGCTCCTACGGCGCTGCCGGTCCTGGACCGATCCAGAGAGCCACGCCCCCGCCGGCGGAAATATGTGACCGCGCTGGTGCTCTTCGGCGGCCTGTCGATGGACACGCTGATGGTGGCCTTCTCGCGATCCGCCATCCACCTGGGCTGACTGGGGAGATCTCCTCTTGACTTTCCAGCCGGATGGAAGGTGTACGGTGGCTCTACGCCAAAGGCTGGCCGACAACGTGACGACTCGACCGACGCAGAACAAAGGGAAATGATGATGCGAGATCCAGTGTGCGGGATGACCGTAGGTGCAGGTTCGCTCAAGGTGGACGGCTATCCCGATGTCGGGTTCTGCTCAGAGCACTGCCGGAGCACCTTCGTTGCCGACCCCGGGCGGTATGGCGGAGGAGACGCAGCCGCGGATGCGGCGGCCGACGATGACGACGCAGATGACGAGGAGGGAGACGACCTCAGCGCCTCCCGTCATAGACAGGTGCCCGGTGGAGCTGAGACGGTTCATCTGGCGATCGACGGGATGACGTGTGCGTCGTGTGTCTCGACGATCGAACGGGCGCTGACGACGACGCCGGGTGTGGTTGATGCCCGGGTGAACCTCGCTACCGAGGACGCGACCGTCGAGGTTGACGCCGTCCCGATTGAGACACTCACTGCAGTCGTGGCCCGAGCCGGTTACTCGGCCCGACCGGTCGCCAGGGTCGACGACCAGGATGCGGAGGCGGCCGCCCGCGACAAGCTGTATCGGACCTTGCTCCGCAAGTTCTGGTTTGCGGCCATCGTCGCTCTCCCGGTGATGTACTTCTCGTACCCCGAACTGTTCCCCGGGATACCCGCCAAAGGCTCGACCGCATTGAACCTGATCTGGGGGACGATGGCATTGGCGACCCTGCCGGTACTGGTGTGGTCTGGTTCCCAGTTCTTCACCGGGGCCCGGGCGGCGTTGAAACACCGCTCCGCCAACATGCACACCCTGATCGCGACCGGGATCACCGCAGCGTGGCTCTATTCCACCACGGCGTTGTTGTTCCCTGGGATGTTCCCCGAGGAGAGGCTGCGGGACGTGTTCTTCGATGTCACAGCAGTAGTCACCGCTTTGGTGGTGTTGGGGATGGCACTCGAGATCCGGGCTCGGGCCAAGACCTCTGAGGCGTTGAAGAAACTGATCGGGATGCAAGCCAAGACCGCCCGGGTAATCCGCGACGGCACCGAGGCGGACATCCCGATCGAAGACGTCGTGGTAGGCGACATCATCGTGGTGCGGCCCGGCGAGAAGATCCCCGTCGACGGTCGGGTCCTCTCCGGTGCCTCCGCTGTCGATGAGTCGATGGTCACCGGCGAGCCGATCCCGATTGAGAAGGTCGAGGGTGATCCGGTGATCGGGGCCACGATCAACAAGACCGGCAGCTTCCGCTTCGAGGCCACCCGTGTCGGCAAAGACACCATGTTGTCCCAGATCATCCAGATGGTCCGAGACGCCCAAGGCTCCAAGGCCCCGATCCAACGCACGGTCGACAAGGTTGCAGGCTATTTCGTGCCGGCGGTGATGATCATCGCGGTGTTGACCTTCATGGCCTGGTACAGCATCGGACCCTCCCCCGCCCTCCTCTATGCGGTGATCACCACCGTCACCGTGCTCGTCATTGCCTGCCCATGCGCTCTGGGCTTGGCAACCCCGACATCGCTGATGGTCGGGATCGGCAAGGGCGCCGAAGCCGGGATCCTGATCAAGAGCGGCGACGCGTTGGAAACAGCCCATCGCATCACCACCGTGGTGCTCGACAAGACCGGAACCGTCACCAGAGGCGAGCCGTCGCTCACCGACGTGATTCCGCTCGGGGCCGTCGACGAAGACACACTGCTGGCGTTGGCTGCCTCCGCCGAACGCGGCTCGGAGCACCCCCTCGGTGAGGCGATCGTCGGCGGTGCCCAGAGCCGCCGGCTCACCCTCCACGACCCGAACGCGTTCCAAGCAACTCCCGGACACGGGATCGCCTCCACCGTCGACGGGCACCGTGTCGTCCTGGGCACCCTCAAGTTCATGGCCGACCAAGGTATCGGCGCCGGCCCTGCCGAGGCGGTGCTCACACGCCTCTCTGACGAGGGAAAGACCGCCATGGTGGTCGGCGTCGACGGTGAACTCGGTGGCCTGGTCGCAGTGGCGGACACCATCAAAGACGATTCCGTCGCGGCGATCCGTCGCATGCACCAACTCGGTCTCGAAGTAGTCATGCTGACCGGCGACAACATCCGCACCGCCAACGCCATCGGCGCCACCGTTGGCATCGACCGGGTCCTCGCCGAAGTCCTCCCCGAGGACAAAGCCAACGAAGTCAGCGCACTGCAGGCCGAAGGCAAGGTGGTTGCGATGGTCGGTGACGGCATCAACGACGCCCCCGCCCTCGCCCAAGCCGATATCGGGCTGGCGATGGGTACCGGCACAGACGTCGCCATGGAATCCGGCGACATCACCCTGGTCAAGGGGAGCCTCACCGGCGTCGTCACCGCCATCGAGCTGTCACAGGCAACGATGCGCAACATCCACCAGAACCTGGTCGGCGCCTTCGCCTACAACACCCTCGGCATACCGATCGCCGCCGGGCTGCTGTATCCGTTCTTCGGCCTCCTACTCAGCCCACTCATCGCCGGCGCCGCCATGGCATTCTCATCAGTCACCGTCGTCACCAACGCCAACCGGCTCCGACGCTGGCGACCGACACTCGCAAAGGAGGCAACGTAATGGACGTCATTGTTGTCAATGTCGCCGGACTGGGCCTGATCGGGCTGATCGTGTGGTATTTCTGGCTCTCATCGAGTACAGGCACCGCGGCAGTGATCGTCGGTGGTGTCCAGGAAACCAGAGTGACCGTCCGTGGTGGCTACTCCCCCGACACCATCCGGGTCCGGGCGGGCCGACCCGTCCGGCTTGTCTTCGACCGCCAAGAAGCCGACCCCTGCTCCGAACGCGTCATCTTCGACGCATTCGGCGTCTCCGCCGACCTGCCCACCGGCACCGACGTACCGGTCGAGTTCACCCCAACCGAACCCGGCGAATACGAATTCGCCTGCCAAATGGGCATGCTCCGAGGAAAGGTAATCGTGACATGACCACAAGCAAGGACAAACGCCGATCAGCGTACGGATGGGAGATGGCACTCGCCTGGTGCCCACCCGAAGACTCACCGCTGCTCGGCAGGGCACAGCCATCCCACGACCATAAAGACCCCACGGCGAACCCCACCGCAGAACGTCCCGCACCTGAACGCGACCAGCGCCGACTCGCGAGGTGGGCGCCGCGGCGACGGGCACTTCGATCACGCCGGCCACGGTGGTGACCGACCAAGGCCACGGCCGGAGCATGCGGCGAGCTCCGTGTGCGGTCGCACCCGGCCGCAGCTTCGAGAACGAGCGATAGTGGTTACAACCTCGACGAATGATGCCCCGTCGTCAGACAGCCACCGCGTCGGGGTGGCGGGAAGACGCCGCGCCAAAGCGTCCGCGGTGACGGTCGCCGTCGGTGCGGTCCTCCTCGACCAGGTGACCAAGACCATCGCGGTATCGGTGTTGGCGACGGGGCCGGCCCACGTCGGGATCCTCCACCTCCGCCTCGTCGCCAACCGCGGGATCTTCATGGGCATGATCGCTCTACCCATCTGGCTGATCACCTCGTTGACGTTGGCGATCGTCGCATGGGCCACCTCGGCCGGCTGGCGAAATACCACACGACCGTCGTCGATTGCGTATGCGCTGTTGAGCGCCGGGGCACTCGGGAACCTGATCGACCGCTACCTACTACGACCCGACTTCCCACCCAACGCCGTCGTCGACTGGCTGTCCTTTGGCGGAATGACCTTCAATCTCGCCGACGTCTTCCTCATGACAGCCGTGCTCCTGCTCATCGGACTTGAGCCGCCTCTGCCAAACACCGTCTCAGATGCACTCACCTGATGTCGAGAAACAACAAGCCATCCACTCCCCCAAGCTGCCGAAGGCGACGCAGCCGGCCGGTTACCGGTCTTGCATGAAGACGCCGAAACCAGCAACCTCCCCGGTCACCGTCAGAGTCGGTGAGCTACCGGAGCGTCGTGCAGATGCCTCCCGGCGTCGCGGCCCGAACCGTCATGAAGTCCGGCCGTTGTGATCGTCTGACAGCGGTTCGGGTCGACACAATCGACGGGCTCGAGCCCGCGAGCCCGTTGTGTTAGCTCCGCAAGCTTCCGCCTGGTCTGGCGAAGCGCCCTAATACGCTTGTCGAGAGCCTCGAGATGACGATCGAGCAGTTCAACCACGTGATGACAGGTGGTCTCGCCCCGACTGCGCAGATCCAAGATGGAGGCGATCTCGGTGAGGGTAAGACCGGTCGCCTGAGCATCGCGCACAAAGCTGAGCCGGGCGACGGCCTCCTCGGCATAGTCCCGGTAATCGTTGGGCGCACGATCAGGTTCGGGGAGGACCCCTATGTCCTCGTAATAGCGGATGGTCTTGGTAGTTGTGCCGGTGCGCAGAGCCAGCTCTCCGATTCTCATGGTCTCAACCTACATCTTCTAGTCGACTGGAATGTCAAGACAGAGAACCCCTGTTGACATTCCATCTGACTGGAAGGCATACGATGGTGGAGAACCGACCGGTTTGGAGCAAAGGGGAGGTTGCGATGACAGCGAGTGCAGATCGAAGAGCCCCAGATCGCCAGGACCGTAGTCGCGTCGACGCAGTTCGCCCGGTTATGACCAAAGTGACCTGCCGCGGTCTTATGACGACCGATCGAGCTTTGGACAACTCCGGCGCGGTTCCCGCGAACCGGGTTTGGAGGGGATCGGGATGACCACCGAGCGGATACCGGCTGGTCGTGTGGTTGCGTCCGGCGGTTGCTCTCCGAGACAACGACCGGCGGTGCTACCGGGTTTCGTTCAGTGCCCGTTCGTAGCGGGGGTGTTCAAGGCCGCTTCTCTCCCATTGGGCACCGGACGGGCAAGTGAGCTGGGACATGAGCAGTAGAACGCACAGCGGGCTTACCGCATTGGAGACGTCGAGCGCCGCCTCCGAGACCTGGTCGGTTGTATGGAATCGGGGTGACGGCTGTCGGGAGTTGGCAACAATGCTGTCTGATGGCGCCGCCCAATTCGCTCGGGGCAACCCGCGTGACGCATGCATCACGGCCCGTGCCGATCTGATTGTGCAACGCCGCCTCACGTCATTCGATCTCGTCAACGTTGCAGTGCCATACGGCTTCCAACCAGAAGCAATCGGCTCCGTCGTGGCGATTGGTGGAGCGGCACACGGTGAGTTCGCAGCTCGCCTGGCCCGCAAGATCGCCGATGCGACCCGCACCGAGGCTGCCCTCATCTGTGTCTCGCGCGACAGCCGCGACCAGTCGGCAGCTCAACGTATCCTCGAAATGACCGAGCACCGCGTCCCAGGGCTCACACCGGCTCTCATGAGAGCTGACAGTGCGACGGCCTTGCTCGCCGCTCTCCCCGCCGACGCCCTACTGGTAGTCGGTGCCACCGGCGGCTCCTGGATACAACGACAGCTGCTCGGACCAGGCAGCCGGTTGAGACACCTCGCACCCGGAGGGGTGGTCGTGGCCCGTAGCACCACACCGCGCTGCTTCCAGCAGGCACGACCGAGCCTGGTGGTCTCACCCTGGCTCGCGGTGGCAGACGCCCGCAGGCTAGTGATCGAAGCGGTGGTACCAGTCGTCGATCGAGGCCGCCTCGTGGGGATCGCCCGTCGCGACGTGCTACGGGCGGCGCCCGACGATACTCGAGTTGCAGCCGTGGCCGAGGAGGCCGTGTTCATGAACGTCGACGATCCAATCGAGGCAGTCGCCGACCTCAGCAGCTTCCTGGAGGGTGCACCGGTTCCCCTCGTCGACGCCTCTGGCCGGTATCACGGCAGCATCCGCACCGAAAGTGCATCTGGGTCCGCGGAACCGATGCACTGACTGCTGGGGGTGGAACCAGAGCCGTGTCGGATCCTCTGGCCGGTCCATCGGCCGCTCGGGCATGCGTTTCGGTTCGTCCATGTCCTACCACGGGCGCGCCTTCTGTCCCTGCTTCGTGGCGACCGGAAAGGCAACCGGGGCGAACCAGCCTCGCACACCGGCTGGGCGAGTGGTCACGGCCAAGCCGATACAGCCGGTGTGGTCGCCGCTGAGGTCGCAGCCTGCCTCTGCACCCCGTCGGTCGTGTTCCTCATCGACCAGATCATCGAGCCACCGCACAGATTCAGCGAGACGATCAACAAGCAGCAGCCGGCCGTCGAGTACTCCTCCGGCAGCGTACCCGTAATGCACCCACCTGGCGTGCCCGTGTCCGCACGAAACACACCAACACCGACCGGAGGCACGGTTCCCTCTTGACATTCCACTCGACTGGAAGGCATAGGATCGTGGTTAGGACCTTCTACGAGAGGAAGACGCGACGGCACCATGACCACTACTCGGCCGGGCGATCGACTCGTCGTCACCGAACGGCCCCCGAAGACAGGGAACCGATGGGCGCCGGCCACTAGGAACCACCCGCCATACAGTGACGAGGAGAAGACACCGACATGATCGCAATCACCCCTACTGCGCAAGACAAACTCACCGAGATTCTCGACGCCCAGGCCACCACCGACCACCAGGTGCGAGTGTCCGTCGTTCGGGGGCCGCACGGCTGCGTCCACGGCTGGCGGCTCGGGATCGAGCACGAGCCGCGGCCAGACGACGTGACCTACACCATCGAAGGACTCCGGGTCGTGGTTGAACCCGACCTCACCGACACCCTCGCAAACGCCACGATCGACTATCGCGAGGACGACGTCGCGGTCGGATTCATAATCGACACGGCCGACAGTCCGGACCACCAGCAGCAACAAGGCTGTGGCCACCACGACCACCCATGACCGGCACCTGAACTATGAGGGCGACGTCTCGTGCGGGCAGCGGGGCTCGCCTTTGGATACGAAGCCCCAACCCCGACTTCGACTACGCGCAGCGCCGCCGCCGGGCGGTGTAGCCGGCGTGTAGCCGGATGGTGCCGACCGCTATCCGGGTGGCTTTCCGTACAGCTCGATCTCAACCGCGCCCGTGTTGCCACCGGTAGACCGGGCGACGTCAAAACGAAGGAGGCGTCCTCGGAAGTCAACCGCGACCGCCGCGCCTGCCGGGAACGGCCCGAATGTCTCACCATCGTCGACGGTCACCGTGAAGGTCTCGGTGGTGGCGGTGCCATCGCTCATCTCGCGGGTCCTGAACACCACCGCGCCGACCTCCTCCTCCTGCCCCAGGTCGATCGTGATGAAGGCGTCGTCACCGTCGCCGCGACTCGACCACTCGGTTCCCAGATCGCCGTCGAGAGCGTTGGTGCCGGCAAAGCTGGACGAGAACTCCGAGCTCGCCTCGACCACCGTAGCTCCAACGGTCAGATCACGTCCCGGGGCGGACGTGGACGCCTCCGGTGTCCGGAAGGTGGAGACATCGCTTCGGTAGAGCCGGCCGTCGGAGCCCACACCCTGCAGCCGGTACGAGTACTCCGTGTCCGGCTCGAGCCCGGACAGCACGACACGGTGCAACGAATGCCCTTCCGGGTTCATCTCCCGGTCCGTGGCAATCCTCCCCACCGGCTCACCGATGCCGTAGGACACCGCACATACGGCATCGATGGACGTCTCAACAGAGAGCACGGCAGCCGTACCCGACGGATCGGGCTCGACCGATGGGCCGGCGGTTGCGATCTCCTGAAATGACGCCACCTCATCAGAGGACCCGTCGCCGCAGGCCGTAACCGCAACGGCGAGCACCACGAGCCACGCCAGGCGCCTCAGCACCGGACGCACCCGGCCGGCATGCTTCTCGCTCGCGACGGCGCCGTCCGGATCGATCGTCATCCCGCAAATCGGATCGGTGACAGTCTCGGTCATTCCGACCACCTCCTCCTTGTTGCGGCGGTGCGCACGTTGCCGCACACCCTCGTGAGAATACTTGGAGCGGAGGTCATCGGCCTCAGACCGTTCTTGCGCAGTTCACCGGACCTCACACCGCGATTTTAGAGCCGCAGAAACCCTCGTCTACCGAGGGGCCTCGTGTCGTTGGGCGCTTCACTAAGGGTTCGGTGCTTGTTGGGTTCCGTCGGTTTGCATCGTTTCTCTCACCCGATCGCGTCTTATCTGCGTCTCGAGTGAGAGACAGAGGCAGCCATTGATTCGCCGAGACGATGAGCTCGTGAGCGGTATCGTCGCCGCAGGATGGCCGGCCTCGCATTTGGAATCCACGGTGCGAGTATCTCTTCGATAAGCTCGACGCAGACCAGCCAGAGGTGTACCGCGGTCGGCCCCGAGACGGCGACCCCGCACCCGAACTCGTCGGCCTCGGCAATACCGGCGCCGAAGGTGGCACCGCCGCCGACACGTGCGACCCGACAAAGCCCCAGAGGTTCTCACCGCGTTCCTGTACAACCTTGCCGTGCCGAATCCTCACACCGGCCGCTCGAAGCACGCCGCAGTAGCGAATGCGCCCTACGACCTGTTTCCGCGCCGGCAATTGGCCTATAAGTGACTAGATGAGTCGCACACTAAGTAACTACTCAAGTCATGGTCACAGTGGCCGATCCCGCCATAAAGTCGACACCGCCCTACACGCCATATACGTCAACCTCACCAAGCTGCGAAAGATATGGGCAAGAATCGCCGCCGATACCTCCTGGTCACAGTGGCATAGCCGGTTAAGCGCTCCAGCGTCCTGCGGTTTTGAGGGCCGCCCGCGGCGCCGGCTCGAAGTTGGCGACCGCCTGAGCCCGCCCGCTCTAGTCGGTCACCTGTCGTCGGGATTCACTTCCGCGCATCGACAGGTAAACGATCAACTGCCCAGTGTGATACCACTCGTGCGCGGCGAGGTTCCTCAGAATCTCGCTGCGCGGGCAGGCTTCCAGGCGAAGGGCTTCCCACCACTGCTCGGGGCACGGAACCAGGTCCTCCAAGGCTGCCTCATCGAATGAGTCGATATATCGCAGCGTACGCTCGCGTAAGGTTGCGAGAACCAAACGCATCTCGGCGAGCGTCGCCATTTCGTCGAAGGCGTCCGGATCGTCGTCAGGCCATTCGCCCGTTTGCAGCCAGGCGATCAACTCGTTTTCCTTGTTCGCGATCTCGACGAGGATGCCCGCTATCGAAGGCATGTCGTCCGCGGGGCGCCAAGGCAGGTCCGCGTCGGTGAGCTTCTCGAGCACCGCAGCGAAGTCCTGACGCACGTATAGCAGCCGCGCTTTGAGGTAGTCGTGCGTCCTCACACCGGCAACCCTACCGGTCCGTCTCGCCGCTGGGGGCAGGCGGTTTCGCTCGTTGACGGGAAGGCCCGCGGAATACCTGGAACAGATCGACGGGTACGGATATCGCGACTCCAACACCTCGGGTCGTACGCCGTGATCTACAGATCCCCGACCATGGGCGGTACTGCCGACGACGACGCTCCTAAACATGATTCCGCGATCGTCGGCCGCCAAGGCGCGTCGACTGTAGGTGTCCGGCTAGGGTCGCGACGCATCCCTCTCTCGGCCAGCCCCCCTTGCATCAACCACGAATTGTCGAGAAGATCGCTGTTGCGTGGTCGCGGGAAACCCGCAGTTCACCGACGGCCCTGGCCAGGCTGACGGACGTCATACCGACGGACGAGTCAGCAGCCGAGAGCATACGAGACGGCAGCACAGACCCGGTTCATCGTCGCCCGACCGGTCAGCGCGACGAACTCGGTCAGCATCGTCTGGGGTACCGTATGCAACCCGTCGCAGTTGACGGCAGATTCCCGGTCGAGACCCAGTTGGGCATGATCGAGGGGCACCTCAGCGGCAAGGCCGCGCATCGACGTGGTGATCTCAGCCACCGTGACCAGCGCTCGAACGTCGAGGACTTCGCTCCGGGTCAAGACCAGCACCGGGCGTCGCTTCCGGCCGACCTCCGCCAGCCAGATCTCCCCGCGATTCATTCCTTGCCCCAGGCCTCTGCATCGGTCCACAAGGAATCAGGTTCCTCTGGGTTGCGTTCGTAGGCCGCACGATCCGATTCGGCCAGGGCATGCCGAACAGCGGCGGCCACACCTTCGCGGGCGGCAGCAGAGATGTTGATGCCAAGGCGACGCGCCTGCTCGACGAGAGACTCGTCGAGTGTGAACGTTGTGCGAGTGGTTGCCATACTGCACCGGATGCTAGCAGCCGTAGCTATCGCGCATAGGCATCACTCTTCGGTGTCGGGCAAACGTTTGCCAGTTACGAGACCGACGATGGCTGGAGTCGACGCTCTGCGATCAGCCCCTCCTGGGAGCGGTCAAGTCGCCGACGGAGCACGTCAAGCCCGTCTCGGCCAACGTGTCGTAACGCAGCCCGGCCAATCGTTCCGCGGCTCTGCCACGAGACGAGTTCGTACTTCCGACCTCGGGTCGGACCGTCTCCGGCGTGCTTCGACTGAGCGACGATGGCTCCTGATGCGTCGTAGGGCTGCGCGGACGGCAACGCCGGCCGGGTTGAACAAAATCCCTGACCCGCTAGGGACCGTTACGGCTGCGGACAGGTCACCTGGAACGTGCCCTCAGCGGTCGCACCGTCACCGGCGTAGACGTCGACAAAGCTCGCCGTGCCCGAGACCGTGTTGCCTTCCATCGTGGCCGATACGACACCGCTTTCTCCAGCCGGCGTTCCTTCGCCCCCGTCTTCGTCTGCTCGCCAATCGCGCCCGTCGATATCCTCCACACCTACCTTGATCTTCGAGGTCTCGTCATGGCTTGTGTCGCCCTCCGGAACGATGAGCATCTCCAAATTCCCAGTGGAGCCGTCCGCCGGGGCGGCAATCACCCAGAACGCTCCAAAGAAGTTGGGATCACACCTGCCGACCAGATGCGCCTCAGCGTCGAACTCGTAGGTCTTGTCACCAATTGTCACTGTTGCCATGTTCTCGGCCGGCGCCGAGCCGGAGTCGTCGGGTTCCTCCTCCGGGGATGGATCATCCGTGGATTCTTCGGAGGGCCCCCCATCGGTCGACAGCGTTGTAGCCGGTGCGTCAGGCTCCGACGGTGCATCGGTGGGAGCTGAGGTCGCGGCCACCGATTCCGCATCGCCGCCGTCGTCATCCCCACCGCATGCAGCGACGGCCAGGACGAAACTAAGTAGCAAACTCCATACGGCCAGTCTCGTTGCGATCACGATCAATACCCTCCCTCAAAGGTCGTCGACTCGCTTGGGCTCACGGCCCACCCAGGTGCACGGAGGTCACGCCGCACCGCCCACAATCGGTCCTGATCGGGCCATACGGACCGACGGACCCTTGACCCCCGGCTCCCTCGCGCGGGGGGTCAGCAACCCGGGAATACGTGCACAATAGCCTCGGACATGGGCGTCTGCTGGTCGTTACCTCACGTCGGCTACGCTGCCATCGCCTGCCGCTGCTGTTTGTCGCCGCTGTCGATGGTCAGTCTCGACCGGCTCCGATCGCGACCTCGGACGGGACGGCAGTCGTCGTCGGCAGGGGCGCGGCGCCTACCCTCGCCCCACGACACAGGGCAACGCAACGATGCGCATCGGACTGACAGCACAAATGCACGGGCGACGGGATCAGGGCCGGCCGCCGCCCTCGTGGGAGTTCCTGCGCGAGCTGGCGCTCACCGCCGAGAAGGTCGGCTTCGACTCTTTCGTCTTCGAGGATGCCCTCCTCTACCGCACGGACGATCTCACCGAGGGCTGCTGGGAGGCCGTGTCGGTGGCCGGGGCGCTCGCCGCGGTGACAGAGCGGATCGAGATTGGACCGTCGGTCTTCAACGCCCCGTACCGGTCCCCGGCGATGCTGGCCAAGATCGCCGCGACCCTCGACGAGATCGCCGGTGGGCGTCTGATGTTCGGCCTCGGTGCCGGCAATGCGTTCGACAGCGATTACGAGGCGTTCGGCTTTTCACTGGATCACCGCTATTCGCGGTTCGAGGAGGCAATTCAGATCATCCATCCGTTGCTGAAAGAGGGGAAAGTCGACTTCGAGGGCAAGCACTACTTCGCCCGTCGCTCCGAGCTCCACCCGCGGGGGCCTCGCGCGGGCGGACCGCCTATCAACATCGCCGCCGGAAGTCCGAAGATGACGCGCCTGACGGCGCGATATGCCGACGCCTGGAACTGGTGGAACATGGGCATCGAGGGATCACTGGATGCGCTTCGCCCCACGGTGAAGGAGCTGGAACGGGCGTGCGAGGAGGAGGGCCGGGATCCGGCCACGCTGCGTCGAACCGTGGACGTCTACTCGTTCGACACCGACGGAAGCTCGGGTGAGGATCAGGCGATGACGGGCTCCGCCGAGACGTTCGCCGAAGCCGTGCTGTCGTATCGGGAACTCGGATTCGACGAGGTGCGGGTCGACCTGTATCCAAAGAACGTCGCCGCCGTCGAGTGGTTTGCACCGGTGGTCGAACTCGTCCACGAGGGTTGATCGCGCCAGCGCACGAACCGCCACACTCGAGTACTCCGGTATCGATCATGCGTTTACCGGCGCGCCACGGGCGTGCGTCGTTGCTCCCTTCGTAACATCGGTCCCATTAGCCCAAGTTTGGGTCGACGCCGCGACTCGGGAGTCTGCCCTCGTCGATCCACCGCACCGGCAGCCCTGGCGACCGAGCTCATGCTCGCATCGGCGTTCGCGTTGAAGCACCGAAGTGCGGCGTCGAGACTCATCGAGATGCTGCGACGAGCAGCCGCTCGCAGCATCTCGCTGTGCGCTTCTCCAGTCTCAGAGCCGGCATAGTCAAACAGACCGACGACGAATAACGCCCCTACATGCATCGTCCCCACGGCGGGGGTCGATCGGCTCTGGGCGACGTGTCCTGGTCGACGTATCGTCGCTGGAGTTGATGTCGTGGAGGTATGTGATGCGCACAAGTCGAGCGGTTGCGACCATCGGAATCGCAGTCGCGGCGGAGCTAGCCCTGATCCGGTTGGGTCAGACCTACGGAACCACTCCTGCGGAGCGCCGCAGGAGGCTGCCGGGAGATGAGATCGTGGCCGACCCGACGGTGGTCACTGATCACGCAATCACCATCGAGGCGCCGCCTGGGACGGTTTGGCCGTGGTTGGTGCAGATGGGCTGGGGTCGGGGCGGCTGGTACACGGCCCGATGGGTCGACCGGCTGCTGTTTCCTGCCAACGGTCCGAGTGCCGAGCACATCGTCCCGGAACTACAGGACCTCGAGATCGGCGGCTTCATCCCGGACGGCCCACCCGTGACCGAATGCGGCCTGTTTGTCGAGGAGCTCGTGCCCGAGGAGGCGCTGGTGCTGCACTCCAACACCCACCTGCCGAAGAGCTGGCGCGAGCACGCAACCGTGGACTGGTCGTGGGCGTTCGTACTAACACCGGTCGATCACGGACGACGCACCCGGTTCCACTTCCGGTCGCGGTGGACAACTGACCCGTGGTGGTTCACCGCCGCCGGGTGGCTGGTGATCGTGCCTGCGGACTTCGTCATGTCGCGAGACATGCTCCGCGGGGTAAAACGACGCGCCGAGCAGCTGCCAGATACGCCGAAGAAGCGGGCACCGGTGACGTAGACCACGTGGACCGAACGCTCATCGGCGAGGTCCCCGGGCTGATGCTGTTCCTGGCAGTTGCCGGCGTGGCCGGTAGGCAGATGCTGCTGCCAGCGCCGGGTGAGCAGGAGACGCCGCGACGACGCTGGTGGGCTGGTTCGCAACCGGAGCCGGCGCCGGATGATCGGACTCTGGGCGACGCTGCTAGCCACCCGGCAGATCCCCGAGATCCCTGAAGGCCGACGCGACATCTAGTTCCACATGGTGCTGGAGGTCGCCACCGGTGCCGTCCTCACATCACAGCCGCGGGCATCACCATGTTGACGTCTAGCCGTTCGGGATCTCGACTGCTGACCGCTGCGGGGCTGGGCGCCATGCTCTACTCAACTCGGCATCAAATGGCATACTCAACCCACCGCACGAATACGAAGCCGCAATCCACGCTTGATCGCGTAGAACCAGTTGTCGTGTGGTGGACAGCCAGTTCCAGCAGCCAGCTTGCAGGTGGAGTCCACCGTCTCCAGGGGGTGACCCACCGTTCATCCAAAACCCGTGATGTTCACGCGATCGACGGTGACCCTCCAAGGCGTCTCTGTCGGTAACGGAACCGCTAGCGCGTGGTAGATGACATCGAATCCCCCGACGACGAGTGGGGATTGGATGATGTGCTCGCCCGCCGGGAAGGTCTCATTCAACCGATGGTCAGGGGAGGAAACCTCGATACTCACCAGGTCCTCCGGGTCGACCTCGGCCGAGTCAAGCGTCATGACGTGGCGTTGGAACTGCGGACCCGGCATCCGTTCTCTCCCCGGTGATTGGGAACCAACCCTACTCATCGTCTGACGACGCTCCGGGAGGTTTTCCGCAACGCCGAAGACGCGAAGACCGGGCCGCTCCGTTCAGTCGGGATCGGCGAACGGGTTGTGGACGGTGACCCCGTTGTAGCGTTGCCCGGGATTCAGATCCTCGGACAACAGGATCTCACATCCGAGTCTCCCGGCGCTACGGACGATCATCGAGTCCCAGAAGGACAGCTGATCCCGTTGTTGGATCTCGATGGCGCCCAGCACGTCCGCAAGGTCGGGTGAGTGAACGGTCCAGCGTCCCAGGTCGGCGATCACGTTGGCCGCGGATCCGATGTCGAGCGGTCGAGGCACCTTGCCGGTCAGCGTGACGAAGGTCTCTTGCAGCACCTGAACGCTGAGACAGCCATCGCCACTCTGCCACAGCTCGGTCATGACCTCCATCGCACGGGTTCGCCTCTCACCGGCCGTAACGTCGTGCGCATAGACGACGATGTTGGTGTCGACGAAGGTTCTACCGCTCATGGAGCTCGTCGCGGTCGTGGCCGACCCGACCGTCCGTGCCGAGGTCGTACGCCTGGCGCATTGCTGCAAGGTGACGTTCCCTGGCCACGTTGTACGCGGTCTCTCGCTCGATGAGCTCCTTCAGCATGTCCCGGAGCAGCCCGGACACAGATGTGCCCCGGTGCGCAGCGACGATCCGGGCCTTCCTCAGGTCTTCTTCAGGCAGAGTGAGGGTGATGTTGCGGTTCGCCACGTGAAACAGTGTAGCACGTCAAACTGTGGAACCGCAGTACAGTACAACGAGACATCGCTTCCCGCCGTGCCGGTCGTCGATCAGCCGAAGTCGATCACCTGGGTGAGGCGGACCGAGTTGCCGGACGGGTCTCGAAAGCCGGCGTCGATACCGTAGGGGCGCTGCTCCGGGGTCTCGGTGAACTCGACGCCGCGACCCGACAGTTCCTCGTACGCCTTCTCGCAGTCGTCGGTGGTGAGGAAGACGGTACCGGCGAAGCCCTTCGACATCAGCGATCGCACCGCCTCGGTGGTCTCGGCGTCCATCATCGGCGGGCCGGGTATCGCCATCAGCACGATCTCGATCCCCTCCTGACCTGGAGGGCCAGCCGTCAGCCAGCGGAAGTTCCCCATCTCGGCGACGGTGACGTCGCTGCGGACCTCGAGTCCCACCTTCTCGGTCCAGAAGGCAAGCGCCTCGTCCTGGTCGTGGACCCACAGCTGGGTGGTGGTGATGTTGAGCATCGTATCCTCCGTGTTCGCTTCGTTGACGCCAACTTACGGATCCGTCGCCGCTCTGTCTTCTCGAAACGTGCGGTGTTTGGGCCGGGCGTACGCCCGCACGATGCACCCCGGGATTCGGGCGTAGTTGGAGGCGGGCGGAAACAAAGCCCGGTAGCGAAGAGGTGACGTGTCGTACATCCGCCCGAAGCTGGTGGTGAATGATCCCACCGAGGTGAGCCCGACCATCACACAGATCTCGGCTACCGAGCGGTCGGTCATACGGAGCAGGTCAGCCGCCCGCTCCAGGCGCCTGGTCATCAGGTAGCGGTGGGGCGGCTCACCGAACGCCCGGGAGAACTCGCGGCTGAAGTAGGCCGGTGACAGACAGGCCGCCGCCGCCATGTCGGCCACGGTGATCGGCTCGGTGTACCGGTGATCCGCCAGGTCCTTGGCGCGCTGCAAATACCGGACGGGGTGCAGGTCGGTCATGCCACCAGTATGGCGTGGTCAACGGCGATCCGGCTCTGGATAATCGGGAGGGCGGTCGGCTCCCGCACGCGTAGCCATCCGAACACGCTTCGTGTTCCAGACGTTCCACCTGATGGCCGAGCTGACCGCTGGCAATCGTCTCGGACGCGGCCGCCGTGCGCGAATCGAGCAATGCCGGGCAGCCATCGCCGGTGGTGACGTAGCCACCAAGGACGTCGAGGCGCCGCGCATCCAGCTCCGCTCCAAGACAGCGTGACACAAGCACCTTGGGATCTGGTCGTCGCCAGGCCGGCCCGAAGAGCTATTGATCGACTCCCTGAGAGGATCGCCCCGGCAGTCCTGGACTACCTTGCCGGCCGCTCCTCGGGAACCCACAAGCTAGTGCTAGTCACCTAGTTCTAGTCACCAAGTTCTAGTCACCGTCGGCGATCTCTTTGCGGTGGCGGACTTCTTGCATGCGCTCGAGGTGCCGAACCTCTTCGACAAGCCCCTCGATCTCTGCGTCGTAGCCGGCGGAAGGATCGATGCGCTGCACGTAGGTCAGCTCACCGATCCGGGAGATCAGATCCTTCCGGTTTCGACGTGACCTGCTCTCAGTCAGCCGTCCTCGGATCTTCGAATAGACATCTGATACTGAACTCATGACTGGCTGCCTTCTGTTTGAAAGCCAGCGGCACATTGCGCGTGGGCCGCGGACAGTGGCCAATCGGCGCCCGGGGCACCCGGCAGGTCCCGCACGGATTGGTCAATCATATGTACCCGATCGTGACCCCGCAACGCCCGCGGTCGAACATTCCGTCAAACGGTGCTGGCTGCCGGTGGATCGCCGTGCCAGCATTCGCAAGGCGTTCCAGCTATTTGTCGAGGAAGAGCAGCGCGGCAGTTGCCAGAGCTCCGGCGGCGAGAATCTCGACGGCTCCATCGAAAGTGAAGACTTCGAAGAGCACCAAGGCCCAGTAGGCCAGAACGATCGCCAGGGCGCGTTGCCAGAGCTTCGATTTCCCCAGTTTGAGCTTCATCAGGATCCCCAATCGTGCATCAGTCGAACGCTCCGAGAATGCTGAGCCCTCCCAGGAGTAGCCCGATGACGACAAGCACCCCACCTAGAAGCACCTGCCCCGGAACAAGTACATCCCCCCCGGCGATCAGGGAAACCACGCCGATGGCAACGCTGACCGTGATGGTGGTCGCCGCGATTATCAGAGACATAACAGCCATCACAGCCTCCCTTGACGAGTGCGAGGTCGTTGTGACCTACCCACGGCGCCGCCTCCAGCCGAAGCTGCCGCCGAATACCACGAATAGCACGATGATGAGGATGATCCATCCAGTGGTGCTCATGTTTCCTTCCTGCCTTTCTGAGATCGAGCCATTTGTTTGAGGGGATCGACTCGTTGCGACCGGAGCGACCGTTTGCGCTATGTGACTTCAGTGGTCTGACGTGTGTTGACGCGCGACACCGTGGGCAATAGTGCGGATACGACGATCGCAGCCATGGCGATCGCAACCCATAGCCCGAGCTCGCGCTCTATCGACAGGGAATCGCCGCCCACGGTCGGCTCGAACACGGCGATCAAGCCGGCGACGCCGCCAATGATCCCGAGAACCATGATCACCTGCCGCTGCCGGGCGAGCGCAGCGATGAGCAACACGGCGCCAAAGCCGAGCACTATCAGTCCCAGCAGCGCGGTCGCGGTGAAGCCTGCGACGGTGACTACGGGCTGTCCAAGACTGCCATCAAACCCGGCGCGGGCCACAGTGATCCCGCCCAGCACCAACATGGCAATGGCGACGACCGCCGCAACGACAGCCGACGGTGTGTACCTCGTCGTGCGAACCGTGCGGACCGTCTCGGCCCGATCCGAACCCACGTGGGCCATAACCTGCTCAGACTCAACGGACTCAACCCGCGCAGACTCATCGGACTCGGTGCCAGCTTCGTCGAGCGGTGCCGGTGTGCGCACCGTCTCCCCGCTCTCGTCGACCGATACAGACCTGTTGGAATCAATATTCATAGGAATCCTTCCCCGGGTTGCCCTTCTTCTGGTTGTGTGGTCTCTGGTCTCGTCGTTGAGGGTCGTCGAGACTTGGGCTCGCCGTGCCACCCGGGTGCGCGTCAATAGCCGCTATCGCAGCAGTGCGCGCTTCGAGCGAACATGGGGTGAGCTCCGTCTGCGACCGCCCTGAACCCCGAGTCCCCGCGATACATACCCCACGTACCCGCGATACATACCTCGAGTACCGGCACGGCGCCGACACTCCTTCGCGACGCACCGGCTCCTCGGCGGCGGCAACCAGGACGCTCTGCATCTGTTGGGCCGCTCCAAGAACAAGCCCGCCTCAGAGCCGTCGCCGCGCGATGCGGGCCGGCTCGGCACAGTCATCATCGGTCTTCGGGCTCGACCGTCGGCAATTCGGCCGGGAACAGGGGGTTGGGTCGGTTCTTCTGCCATCGTTCGATGTCGGCTGTGTCACAGTCGGTGCAGAGATGCACGATGCGGATACCGACGACCGACAGCTGTGTGCCGCGGGATTTCTCCACGATCGCATGGGGCACTGCGACGAGATCGATGCCCTGGCAGGTCGAACACACAGGCGTGATCGCTCGATCCCAGCGCTGCCCGCAGCCGCCGCAGGTGATGGTGATCCCATCGTCGGTGCGCTCACCGCGCAATGCCTCGGTCTCGCCACACACGGGACAAGTGATGTCGAGTGCCATCGCCCTACCTCCGCTCTGACAAACAGCGAAATCGCCCCGGTGCGATGTCTCTCACAACCCGACGATCGGGTCGAGCACAACATCCGGATGGTCGCGTTCGACGAGGTCGAGCCACGACCTGCTGGAGAACAATGCCAATATGGTGCCGTCGCCACGGGTGGCTATCTCCACCCCGCGGACATTCGAAAGCGCATTTCGACCGGGCGCATCGGTGCGGCGGGCAAGCCGGAAGGGTGCAGGATCGAAGCGGGGCTCAGCACCGAACTCACCGGAGAGGCGGTGCAGCGCAACATCGAATTGGAGCTCGCCGACGGCGGCGACGATCGGCTCTCGCTCGCCGCCTTCACGGCTGCGTAGCACCTGCACGACACCTTCGCGGTCGAGCTGAGCCATCCCCCTCCGGAACCGCTTGTAGTGGGCGGCGTCGACGCTCCGTGCGATCCGAAAGTGCTCGGGCGCAAACGTCGGAATGGGCGGGAATGCCAGCTTGCCCGAGACGCTGAGGGTGTCACCGATCTGTAGGTCCGCGGCATTCACCAACCCGATGACGTCCCCCGGGTACGCCACGTCGGCTGTGTCACGCTCGCGACCGAACATCTGGTGGGCATACTTGGTCGACACACCTCGCCCCGTCCGGTGATTGACCAATGTCATTCCCCGCTCGAACCGGCCCGAGCACACCCGCAGGTAGGCGAGGTGATCACGATGGCGAGGATCGAGGTTCACTTGCATCTTGAACACCTGGCCCGCCGTCTCGCCGTCGGTGGGAACCGGCATGCCGCGGGAATCCACCCTCGCCTGTGGTGAGGGTGCGATGTCGACAACGGCATCGAGGAGGAGCCTCACGCCGAAGTTCCACAGTGCCGACCCGAAGAACACAGGCGTCGACTCGCCGGCCAGGAAGCGCTTCTGGTCATGGCGGACATCCAGCCCGTCCAGCAGCTCCATCTCACCCCGCGCCTCTCGCCGATGTGCGGCGTTGGAGGCCGTCTCCCAGGGCACGCGCCTTTCGTCTCCGATGCTGCCGCCTCGGGCCGTGCGCTCGAACTGCCACAACCGCAAGTCCCGCCGATCAACCACACCTTCGAAGTCTCTACCGTCGCCGACCGGCCACGTCACCGGTGTGGCGGCTATCCCCAAGTGGGCTTCGATGTCGTCGACGATGGCCAGGGGCGGCAACCCCGGACGATCGAGCTTGTTGACGAACGTGATGAGGGGAACCCTGCGGGCTTGCGCCACCTGGAACAACTTGAGCGTCTGGGCCTCGACGCCTCTGGCCGCATCCAGCACAATGACCGCGGCATCGACCGCCGACAGCACGCGGTAGGTGTCCTCGGAGAAGTCGCGGTGTCCCGGGGTATCCAACAGGTTCATGACCATGCCACGGTGGGAGAACTGGAGAACCGTCGACGTGACCGAGATGCCCCGCGTACGTTCGAGTTCCATCCAGTCCGAGGTCACGTCACGGGATCTTCCGGCCCGGGCACGAACCGCACCGGCCTCGGCGATCGCTCCCGAGTACAGCAGCAGCTTCTCGGTCAACGTGGTCTTGCCGGCGTCGGGGTGCGAGATGATCGCAAACGTGCGGCGCCGGCCGATCTCGCGGTTGACGTCGATCACGGGCCACTCCCGGTCACGGCACTCGAGAGACGCCCGAGCGCGGCGCGCGCAGCCTCCAGGCGACGCTCCAGCTCATCGCATCGATCGAATGCCTTCTTCAGCACGGCATCTAGCCGTGATGAAGCGGCTCCGGGACCACCCGATGGCCGGGAAGCAACTTGATCGGCGGCGTCGAGGAGCTCGGCCATCGTCTCGAGCGACAGCCCGACAGGCTTGAGGGCCTTGACCAGGCGTAGCCGCTCAACGTCACCGGCGAGATACAGCCTGAACCCGCCCTCGGTCCGACCCGACGGCGTCACAAGGCCGATCTCCTCGTAGTACCGGATCGTCCGAAGCGACAGCCCAACCTCATCCGCCACCTCGCCAATCTGAATGTGACCCTCGGCACTCATGCGACCAACCCTCATACGACATGCGGCGGCAACTTGTGCGTACTCGCCACCACCGATACTCTACCCTCACGTGAGTGAAGAGTTAACCCGGAGATGAGATGCAACCCGAAAAGCCAGTGACCAGAATCGAGATCGCGACGGCAATCGCCGGCGCATTCGGAGCCGCCGGAGTAGGCAGAGCTGACATCCTTGCCGCGGCCACCGCTCACCAATCGCGACCCGCCGTGATCGAAACCCTCCAACGCCTCCCCGAACGCCGGTACGTCCGCCTCAACGAACTGTGGAACGATCTCGACGAGGTTCCCCTGGGCGGATGACCTCGACCGGTCGCGCCGACCGCTTCCGCGGCGCACGGAGCGGCACCGCACCCGGTCATCGAGGTTGAACCTTCGGGCGCCACGACCACAGTGGCGCCCGGGGGCGGCCACTCGGCACTGCTCGCCCTCACCTGCACATTGGTGTCATGAACAACCCTGCTCTTCGACATGATCCGGACACGCCCTTGACCAGTAAGGCAATGGAACGTATTCCGGTGCACTACAGCTGGGTGGTTCTGGCGGCGGCGACCGTCGGATTGGCAATGACGATTCCCGGCCAGACCGTTGGTGTGGCGGTGTTTCTCGACTCGATCATCAATGACCTGGGTCTGGGCCGATCGTCCGTGTCGGCCACCTACATCCTGGGCACGCTGGCCGGTTCGTTGGCGCTGCCCTTCATTGGACGGGCAATCGACCGTGAGGGTCCTCGGCGATCCGTCATCGCGATCGCCGTTGCCTTCGGGCTGGCATGCACGTTCATGAGTCTGGTGAGCGGGATCTTCATGTTGTTCGTCGGCTTCGCCCTGATCAGGGGACTCGGGCAGGGTGCCCGGAGCCTGGTGAGCATCCACTCGATCAACATCTGGTTCGTGCGTCGTCGCGGTTTGGCGGTCGGGGTCGCCGGGATTGGCTTCGCCGCAGCCACCGCGGTGCTGCCGCTCGCAATCGATGGCCTCATCGACCTGTTCGATTGGCGATGGTCGTATGCCATCTTGGGAGTGGCCGTCGTGGCGGTGGTGGTGCCGATCGGGGCGGCGGGCTGTTTCGCCACCGACCCGAACTCTACGGGCGCACCCCTGACTCCTGAGACGCGGCGACCGAATCCTCTAGCTTCGCCCTCGCGTTCTGCGATACGGCTGATCGCCACGGTTCGAGCCACCTAGAAACTGGGAGTAGTCGGTCGGAAGCACCGACTAGATTGACCAGATGAGTGATGGCAGTCCGTGCTGTCCATCGTGAGAGGGTGCGGTGGGATGGTTGAGAACGCGAAGTGTCGCGACCAGAAGATGGCCTCTGAGCAGGCATTCGGCGAATTTGCGGGCTCACCTGGTGAGGCTGCAGTCGCCGGGGACGCCGCCTCCAGGACTTCGACCCCCGCCGGCTGTTCGAGTTGGACGGGGCCCGCTGCGACGCATATCCGGCTACCTCTTCGAGCAGATGTCATTCGCCGCAGGCAACCTGTATTGCGAGCCTCCACCGTGATTAGTCAGCACCCTCCTGGCCTTGGGTGTTTGTGACCGTGGGACCGGACCTTCCGCCGATTCGCTTTGCCCATGCCGGGCACTGCCGTCTGGCGTATCAAATCTTCGGGGACGGCCCGAACATCGTTGCGATCCCACCCACCGCACAGCACATCGAGATGGCGTGGGAGTGGCCCGACATCAGGTCGATGCTCGAGCAGTTTGGCTCCTTCAGCCGCTACCTGCACTTCGACAAGCGGGGCACGGGCGCCTCCGATCGGAGAAGCCGGATACCCGGGATCGATGAGCGGGTCGAGGACCTCCGCGCAGTGATGGACGACGCAGGGGTGGAGAGCGCCCATCTCTTCGCCTGCTCCGAAGGCGGACCCATGGCCATCCTCTTTGCGGCCACGTATCCCAACCGGGTGGAGAGCCTCATCTTCAACGGGTCCTGCGCGGCCCAGGTTCCCCCCGATGCGACCGATGAGGACCTCGCCGTCCGACGGGCCATCTTCGCCGAGTTCACCCGTCGCTGGGGCACGTCCGAATCGCTGATGCCAGAAGGCTTTGCGCCGTCACTTGCGGCGAACCCCGACTTCGTCCGGTGGCATCAACGGTACGAACGATCCGCAGCAGACACCGACTCACTCCTCGATCTGCTGGAGCTCACCCTCGAGATGGACGTCAGAGACGTCCTGCCCACTCTCGATGTTCCGACCCTGGTGCTCCACCGGGAGTGTGACCGGGTGATTCCGGTCGAGTGGGGGCGTGAACTGGCCACACAGATCCCCGGCGCCCGCATGGTGGTGTTGGAGGGGGAAGATCACTTCCAGTATGCGGGGGACGTGCGCGCTTGGATGGACGAGGTGGAGCGCTTCGTCACCGGGACCGTCTCACGGCGCACCGCACCGGGATCGAGCCCGACGGTCGAGATCGTGACGCTCGGCAGATTCGCCCTGCTGCACAACGGGGTGGAGTTGCCCACGGCAGCCTGGGGTTCACGACTGGCCCGACAGGTCTGCAAGAGGCTGGTGGCGGCGCGGGGCTGGCCGGTGACCCGCGAGCAGCTCATCGACATGTGCTGGCCTGACGAGACCGACATGCGACGGCTGGGCGCCCGGCTCTCGGTGCAACTCTCGGCGGTGCGCCGGATGCTCGGTGGTGGCGTCGTCGCCGATCGGTCGAGTGTTCGCCTCGATCTCGATTACGTCGCAACGGACATCGAGCGGCTCTTCACGGCCGACGACGACGAAGCCATCGTCGCGGCTTACGGTGGCGACTTCCTCCCAGACGATCTCTACGAGGACTGGACCGGCCCGATGCGAGACGAAGCGCGTACCCGCTTTGTTACGGCGGGGCATCGTCTCGCGGAGACGGTACACGATCCCGACCGCCGGATCTGGTTGGCGCACCGTCTCATCAGCGCCGACCGCTTCGATGAACAAGCGCACCGCCTGCTCGTTACGACGCTTCTCTCCGCCGACGAGTTGAGCGAGGCCGAGCGGGCGCACACCGCCTGGGCCGATGCGATGTCCGAACTCGGTGTCGACGTGGACTCCCTGGCAACTCTCCGACGCGCCTGAAGGTTTTCGAAAGGTTGGTGCCGATCATCGGCACCATGACGACACATTCACTTCCCAGCGCTCAACGCCCACTCGTACTCGATCCCGGCCAGGGAGAGCACTACCATTTCCTCAACAACCTGGCCACGGTGAAGGTGTCCGGAGGAACCGAAGGACAGCTCAGCGTGGTCGAGTTCGTCGCCCCATGCGGTTTCGGACCACCCCTCCACCGTCACAACGACGAGGACGAACTCTTCGTGATCCTCGGTGGGGCGATTGTCTTCCGGACCGGAGACATCGAGCGGCGTGGCGAGGAGGGAACTGTGGCCCTGCTTCCCAGGGCGGTCCCCCACACCTTCCAGGTGCTCTCCGAGACGGCTCGGTTCCTCAACGTCACGGGGTCCACAACCGGGTCGCCGCGTTTCGATGCGATGGTCGCCACCCTCGGCACACCGACGCTTGGCACGGCACTCCCCGCACCGATGGAGATCGACCCAGGCGAAGTCGCCGAGGTCTGCGCCGCCCACGGCATCGACGTCCTCGGACCGCCGCCCGCTCCGCTCGACTGAGTCCAACCACCTGCGCCGGCTCAGAGCGACATGCTGGCCGGGGCTTGTGTGGTGCTTCGGCATCGTTCTGCCGTCGCTTCTACCGGCTGCCGGAGGTGCCGATGTCGGGCGCTTGGGGGGTCACGGCTCTGTCGATCAGGGCGCAGAGTTCCTTTACGCGTGGGACGCTGCCGCTCAGGATCATGCGACCGTCGATGACGAGAGCTGGAAGGCTCATAACTCGGTGGTCGGCGATCACCAACGGGTCATCGACAACCTCAACCGGCGCGCCAATCCCCAGGGCGTCGAGGGCTGCCCGGGCGTGGGTGGCGAGTTTTCGGCATCGGGCACACCCTGCACCCAGGACCTTCACGGACACCGGGGTGGCGCGGGGGTTCACCCACATGGCCTGTTCTCGAGTTCCAAGGTGGCGTGCGTGATGCCGAACCGGTCTTCGAGCATCGTTCTGGTCCGGTCGGCGATCGCTTGGGCCCCATCGAGAGACAGATGGCCGTAGGCGACGATGTGTGCCGACAGTGCGATGGTATCCGAGGCCAGGTGCCAGGCGTGGAGGTGATGAACCGTTTCCACGCCGTCGAGTGCTTTGATCGCCGAAGCAACCTCCTCTAGGTCGACACTGCGCGGGGTGCCCTCCATGAGGATGTGTGTTGAGTCTGCCAGGAGCCGTCCACCGGTGCAGAGGATGCCCACACCCAACAGCAGGGAGACCGCGGGATCGACCCAATAGACGGACCCGATAGCGGCCACCCCGGCGGCGATCACTCCGACCGAACCTGCCGCGTCGGCCGACATGTGGACGAACGCGGCGCGCATGTTGAGGCTTTCGTCTCGGCTCCGGACCAAGACCACGACGCTCACCGCATTTGCCACCAGGCCGAGGGTGGCGATCACCAGCGTCCCGCCCGCCTCAATGGTGGGCGGGGCACCGATGCGGCGGATCGCTTCGACGATCACCCAGACGGCAGTACCGAGGAGGACCGTGGCGTTCGCTTGGGCGGCGAGCACATCGGCGCGCTGCAACCCGTAACTGTGACGTGCCGACACGCGGCGCGCCATCAGCTTCTGTGCGATCAGTGCGATAGCCAAGCCGGTGACATCGGAGACCATGTGAGCGCCGTCGGCGAGCAATGCCAGCGATCCGAACGCCAATCCGCCGATGATCTCGGCGGCCATCAACCCTGCGTTGAGGGCCAGCACCCAACCCAGGAGTCGGGTGTGCCGGCTGCGGGCTAGGGCCCGGAGGGACGTCGCTCCCCCGGCGGTCGGGCCGGCTGTCGGCGGTTCGGAACGGCGTGGGTGGGTCACGATACGAGGTCCCAGATCATACGGGCGGCGATCACCCACAGCAGGACCGCCACCAGCCGCTTGAGCCCTCCGGCCGACAGTCTCCGCACCGCGAGCCGCGAGCCGACAAGCGCCCCTGCTCCGGCCGCCGTCGCGGCCACAACCGCAAACGTGACGTCGAGGGTCCCCAATGTGGCTCGGGCTGCGAATCCGGAGATGGATGAAGCCAACGCCACCAGTGCGGTAGTCCCCGTCGCCGTCTTCGGATCGAGACCGACGCCATGCAACACCGGGAGCACGAATACTCCACCACCGACCCCGAGGAGACCGGCGAGAAACCCCACCCCGCCTCCTACCACGGTCCCGGCCCCGATCTCGACCGGCCGGGCCACCATCCAGATTCGCTGCGGTCGTCGGTACCACAGCATCAACCCGCCCGAGATCACCAGGAAGCCGGCGAACAGACCCACCAGCAGATCGCGGTCCACATTGTGGGACACCCGGGCGCCCAGCGGCGCCAGCGTGACGGCCAGCACCATGATCGGGACCCCGAGACGCAGGTTCACCGTCCGGGCCCGTAGATGGCTTGGCACCGCCACCCCGAGCGCCGCCACATTGAGCAACAATCCCATCGAGATCGCCTCCGGCAGCGGCGTCCCCGTGTAATAGAAGATCGGGATGAAGATCGTGGCCGCCCCCAACCCGGCCATCGCCATAACACCGAACCCGACAAACACCACTATTGCGGCAACCGCAAGATTCACGAGTCGTCGCCTGTTATACGTCGTAGCCGGAACACGACCGGCACATCGCGGTGTCGATCACAAACCGTAGATACGGCTCCGCGACCAACTCCTCACAGACCGGGCAGACGGCGAACGCCACCAGCTCAGTAGTATCGACGGGGTTCCCGTTCTCGATCGGACCCAGCGTCATGACGTCGGCGGCGTCGGCATTCCACACCAGGTCCACCATCTCCCACTGGTCCGCTTCGGGAATTGCGGTGGGTGGCACGCCCCGGCTGCGTTGTTGCATGAAGGCCGAAGCCGCAATCTGGGCCTGCAACACAGGGCGGTAGGTCACCCGCACCGACCGTCCGGTGGCTGCCTCGGTGAGTGTCACCGCCAGTTTTCCTTCGTGAGTCTTGGTGAGGTTGCCCTTGCCAAAGGTACACCCCGTGGAGTACTGGATACCGTCGGCGAAACACATCGCCCCGTGCTTCTCGCCGATCTCCACCGCTGCTACCAGCTGACTCCCCCCCGACCGCTCCACACCGAGCGCCGCCACAGCGGCGAGCCCGATCCGGACTCCGACGGCTGATGCCCAGCAGCGATGGCCGTGGAACTCCAGAGCCTTCAGCAACACATCGCGATCGTCCTTCATCATCCTCTTCCTTCCAGGCTAGGGTGCCCTCCGGCATGGTCAGACACCCTGTTCTTGCCATGGATCGCTCGAGAGTCGGGCCATGGCCTTCTTGGATCTTGACGCCCCAACGGCTCGTTGTGCCAGCGATTCGACGTGATCGACGATCGCGGCCAGGTCGGCGCCCGGGAATCCGAGTGCTGCGTCTCCGGGCCCGATGTCGGTTGCCTCGCGACACCCGTAGCAGCCGAACCCCATGTTGAGGCGCCCATGCAGAAACGGGATGACCGTCGAGTCCACACACATTGCTTGCAGGACGGCAGTTGTCGACTCCACACGGCTGCCGCCCGATACCCACAGCGAAGCCAGCGCGATCCACATCAGCTTTTCGACCAGATCCTCGATTACAACCACGTCCGGGACCGCGGTGGCGTGATCGAGGGGGAACAGGTGCAGCCCGGCGACACTCTCTGGTTCTAGCCGCGCCATGCCCTCGAACCTCCGGCGTCCCACGTCGGGATCGGATACGATCCCGAATCCGACAAGGGCGCGTCCCGATGCCAGGTTGTCGTTTAGCGGCCGGAAACCGAAGGCAGCCGCAGCGGCAGGACATGAGATCCCTGCCGCGTCGAGGAACACCTCGTGGCCGTGACGAGCCCGCATTACCGCCTGGCAGTAACGGTGCCGCACCAGCGGGACCGCCCCCGGCGGTGGCTCGTGATCGGGAGACAGCAGCCGAACCCCGACGGGGGACGCCGACAGCCCGACCGAGGATCTGAGCCCTGCAGCCAATGACCGGACTCGGCGGCACTCCTCATCCATCGCTGTCGACGACATAACGCATACCTTCGACAGCGGTGGCAAAGGTGGTGGAGGCCAACGCAAAGCGGGCAGTGAGGATGGCTTCGGCGATTTCCTCCTTGCTGATGCCCGCACGATGGGCGGCCTTGATGAACGTCTCGGTGCAAAGGTGGCTGCTCACAGCCGCGGCCACACCGATCATGATGAGGTGCTTGTACTTGGCCGGGATGTTCGGCAGGTCCATGACGAACTGCTTCTCCTGGGCCTGACGAGGGATCCACTCGGGGATCAACTGCGCCATGAGCACCATGGGGACAGGTTCCTCCCCTATGCCTTCGGCCATTCTCTCCAGGATCGTATCAACCGTGAGCGTTTCGTTCTGCATTACCGTCTCCTATCTTTCGACGCGGGGCACATTTATCCTGCTGGCCGGAGCCGATCGAACGAGCGTCGTGCCGGGTGGACGTAGAGCCACATCACCAGGGTGACCAGCACCGCCGATGTGATGCACCACATGCAGGTGGCGCCGATCACGAATGGCTCCAGGAACGTCAAGTACACCGACAGCACGGTCCCGGCGACCGCAGCCGCCGCCAGGGTGACGGCGGCCCAATCGGCCACTGGTGGCCCAGCGAATCGGGCGGTCACCCAGGCTGCGATCATTGCCAGGTACCCGGCGACGCCGATAACGCCGATCGGGATCACCCCGAACAGCCGGGCATAGTCGCTCTGCTGGACGGTGTTGCAGTCACCGACCGGTCCGCACACCGCCTCGACACCACCAACCTCGACAAATGCCAGATACGAGGCGACCACCAGACCGGCCACCGCCAACACGGGAACGAGCCAATTCGAGGTCGTCGTCGAACCCTCTGCGCTCCTAAAACGCACCACCGCCCCTATCAGACCTGAGACCATGACGACCAGGACCAGCACAGAGACCGAATTCCCGGCCGGATCCCGCCCGAACCGGTCCCACATCGACGGATCCTCCCCCACCGGGAGTGCAACACCGCCGTCTTCGGCTACGGAAGTGTCTTCCTCGAGGGAGGGCGCGGTCACCGTTGTCGACGGGGCGCCTGTGGCGGCCACCGCAACCTCGATGCCTGGGATCTCCGGCCAGTCGATCGTCACGTCTGAGCTCAGGGTGTCGGCGATGATCGCCGGGAATCGCTCGGGGATCTCCTCCGAGCCAATCATCACCTGATCGCCCACAACCAGCAGCGGTACCCCCACCGGTGACCCGATCCCGAATGCCTCGGTAGCCGCCGAGAACAGCTCGGACCCATCGGGCACGGTTACGTCGGCCAACAGGATCTCGAGGCGGCCGTTGGTGATCAGATATGAGGCGGTCTCCTCACGAGGCAGGGTTTCGTCGTAAAACAACTCCCCGGAGCCGCCGTTGTCGGTGAACAAGCCCGGCAATACCTCATCGATGACTGTGTGACAATGCGGGCACGTCGGAGAGAAGAACAACACTCCCCGCACCACAGGGTGGTCAGCAGCAGCAACAGCAGCCGGAGCGACCACCCCGACAATCAACACCAGTAGCACCGCAAGAGCCGACCACCGGCCCCGCCGTCGAGATGCCCGACCTGAGCCACCAGCCACCGAGTGGCCTGTGAACCCGGCGTCGGGGCGGCTGTGCGACCTCACTGCTGCCCCGCGTGACTCGATGCGTAGAAGCGCTTACGGGCCCAGAGTGCGACGTAGACGAGGCCGACGAGGACCGGTACTTCGATGAGTGGTCCGACAACACCGGCCAATGCCTCTCCGGAGGTGACCCCGAATACGCCGATGGCTACGGCGATGGCGAGTTCGAAGTTGTTGGATGCGGCGGTGAACGCAACTGTTGTGTTCTTCTCGTACGAGAACCGCAGCCACAACCCGATGGCGAACGAGACGGCCCACATGAGCGCGAAGTAGACGAGGAGGGGCAGCGCGATGCGGGCGACGTCGAAGGGCCGATCCGTGATGTTCTCACCCTGGAGCGCAAACAGGACCACGACAGTGAACAACAACCCGTAAAGCGCCCAGGGGCCGATACGAGGAAGGAACCGGGTTTCATACCACTCGATACCGCGAGCGCGTTCTCCCCACCTTCGCGTGAGATATCCGGCGGCGAGGGGAATGCCCAGGAAGACGAGGACGATCTTGGCGATCTCCCACATGGTGACATCGAGGGCGGCGGTGTCCAGACCGAGCCACTCGGGGAGGAGTTGCAGATAGAAGTAGCCGAGGATCGAGTAGGCGACGATCTGGAACACCGAGTTGATCGCGACCAGCACAGCGGCAGCCTCGCGGTCGCCGCAGGCGAGGTCGTTCCAGATGAGCACCATCGCGATACAACGGGCGAGGCCGATGATGATGAGCCCGGTGCGGTACTCCGGCAGGTCGGGAAGCATCAGCCAGGCGAGTGCAAACATCAACGCCGGCCCGATCACCCAGTTGAGGACCAGCGACGTGGCCATGAGTTTGCGGTCGGTGGCGACCTCACCGATCTGGGAGTAACGAACCTTGGCCAGCACCGGGTACATCATCGCCAGCAATCCGATAGCGATGGGGAGCGAAACGGTGCCGATCTTTACGGTGTCGAGCCAGTCGTTGAGTTCGGGGATGAGCCTGCCCAAGAGGAGCCCCGCCGCCATGGCCAGCCCGATCCAGGCCGGCAGGAACCGGTCGAGCAGGGAGAGACGCTCGAGTACAGGAGCGTCGGTCGTAGTGGTGCCGTCGGTCATCGGGTTGCCCCGTTGATGAGGTCGACGAGCTCGGCGACGGTGGGGACCCGTCCGGCGAGGACGACCTGGTCGTCGATGGCGAGCGCCGGGGTGGACATAACCCCGTATGAGGCGATCTCCCCGTAGTCGGTGACTTTCTCGACCGGGGCGTCTACTCCGAGGGCGTTGAGGGCGTCGATTGTGCGGGCTTCGAGCGTGCGACAGTTGGCGCAACCCGATCCGAGGACTTTCAGTTGCATGGTGTTCTCCTTGGTGGTCACAGGATGATGTTGAACAGGAAACCGACGGTGACGATCCCGACACCGACGACGCCGACAAAGACGCCGAGGAGCCGGGGTTTGAGGACTCGACGGAGCAGGATCATTTCGGGGAGCGACAGGGCAACGACCGACATCATGAACGCGAGGACGGTGCCGATGGCGAGGCCTTTGGCGTACAGCGCCTCGATCAGCGGCAGGACGCCGGCCGCATTGGAGTACAGCGGGATCCCCAACACCACAGCAACCGGCACCGCAAATGGGTTGGACGGTCCGGCGGCGCTGGCGAAGAAGTCCTCGGGCACCCAGCCGTGGATGATGGCGCCGACACCTATCCCGACCAGCAGGTACGGCCAGATCTTGCGGATAATCGTGACGACCTCTTCCCGGCCCATCGTGAACCGATCCGGCCAGGTGAGGCCTTGCGATGGGTCAACGGGCTGGCCGCGCAGGGTGGTTTCGTACACAAACGGCTCCACAAACCGCTCCAGCTTCAGCCGGCCGATGACCCAGCCGGCGGCGACGGCAAGTAGCAGCCCGGCGGTGACGTAGAAGGCGGCCACCCGCCACCCGAACAGCCCATACAGCAGCACGATGGCGACCTCATTGACCATCGGCGAGGCGATCAGGAAGCTCATCGTCACCCCCAGCGGCACCCCGGCAGCGACGAACCCGATGAATCCGGGCACCGCCGAGCACGAACAAAACGGCGTCACGACACCAAGACCCGCTGCGGCAACGTTGCCGACCCCCTCCCGGCGCCCGCCGAGCAGGGCACGGGTGCGTTCCACACTCATAAAACTGCGCAAAACCGTCACCACAAAGATGATCCCGCCCAATAGCAACAGGATCTTGACGGTGTCGTATACAAAGAACTCGACTGCCGAACCAAACCGTGACTCCGGGTCTAGACCGCCAACATCGAACACCACCCAGTCCCACACGGGCCGGTTCACCGAATAGGCAAGCCACCACAGCGCCGCTGCGGCCGCCACCTTCGCCCACAGGCCGAACGTCAGACGCCTATTCCGGCCAGTATCGACACCCGTGGTCACTGCGCCACCCAGCCCACGAGCGGCGCCGGCAGCGCCGCCGTCACCATCGCCACCGCGCCGTCGGCGAGCCGGTAATCGACCCAACGACCACGGCGAGCGGATTCCACCAAACCCGACTCCCGCAAGATCCGCAAGTGATACGACAACAGGTTCGCTGCGATATCCAGTGCCTCCTGAAGGTCGCACACGCACCGCTGATCCCGGCTCAGATAGTCGAGGATCGACAACCGGATCGGGTCACTCAAAGCCCCGAACACCCCGGCTCTCGATTCAAGCGACATTGTTTCAAGATCTATTGAAGTCATATGAGTCGAGTGTAGATCCGCGTCCTGCAGCCACCGAGAGTCGAAAGTCCCCTCCGGCAGGGACAACAAGCCCGCCGACACAACGAGTTCAACTCGAGGAGCGTGGGCGCTGAAGAGTTGCCCTACGATCCTGGCCCGTCTGGACGACCGGGGTCGAGCAACCCTCGACGGCGACGCCGGCGCCACCGGGATCCCGCAGGCACGACACTCCCGGGAGCACCGCCCTTCGAGCGGAGCCACCAAGATCGCTCGACCCTGTGCCGCCTGAGGCGCCGTCCGGGGGCTGGGGGCGGTGCGGTCACTGATGCTCCGCGACCGGACGCCCATTTTGCCCGAAGGCGTCGGATTCTCGGTGGCCACGTGCCGCCGCTCGCGTCGGGATCCCCTCGCGCCTCAACGACACCCTGCCACATGTCGGGGCGGTGGGCGGTTCCTGACGGAAGCGATGCTGGTGAGGTGTTCGAGGTCGCTGCGGAGGTAGGTGCTGATCCGGTATCGCCCGTCGGTGATGTAGGGCACGTAGAACTCGCCGTCGGGGCCGGTACCAAGGGTGGTTCGGGTTCGGGAGGTGTGCCGGTTGAGCCGTTCGTTCTCGGGTGGCTGTTATGCCCAGAGGGCTCCATCAGGGTGTCGCGTTCGACGCCGGAGCGGTGGAAGGTGAGGTCGGCAACAGGCTCGGTGCATTTGTGGAGCGGGAACGGACGGTCGATGCCTTCTGGAAGTCAAAGGCAGAGACGGTGCCACCGGCACCTACCAGCTACGAGTCACAGACGATGGTGTGTGAGGCGTGTGCCAGGATGGACGGAGACCGGTGCGAATGAACGGCACGGGTCACCTGCGCACCATCAAGGACAAGCCCAAGGAACTCCGAACTCGGACGATACGAAATGGAGCAGCAGGAGTCAGCATGACATATTCTCAACGAGGCATGTGGGTCTTTTTCATATGTCTCTTGGCCGTGTCAATGGCATCATGCGGGCAGGTCGACGTTGCTACGACGCTGGGACCGACTGCAGTAGAAAACCAAAAGATGCCCACCGGGCCGTACATACCGAACTCGGCACAACTCGTACTACTGGAAGGCGAGTCCGGCTCGTACTCGGTACCTGACGTGTTGTCGATCAGCCTGGGACTTGATACCGACTATGTCGAGGCAACCATACTGGAGATCGCCGATACTCACGGAGGCATCATTGTGGGGGCGTCACCCGACATCCGCGTGTACGAGGTCCGATTCGTCGGATCCGACTCAGCAGCTTTGGCCAAGATCGGTGAGACAATCCAGTCAAGGCCTGATGTCGTGTGGGCCCATCCCTACGTCCTCGACACCCTCGACTCCGATATCTAGCCGCTGGTCCGCAGTCCCTCCATCGTCGACCCACGAGCGTACCATCGGAGGCTCGACTGCCTCCCTCGACTATGCGGGCACGCCACGACAGGCTCGTGGCGTGACGCCACCCACGGTGGGTGAGACCAGGCGGCAACGGGAACGCCCCTGAAGAACGGGCCCGCGACGTGACGGCTACTCGTCGGCCTACCGCTATCGGGCACAGCATGGCCTAAGTGTGCACTCCGGGGAGGTTGCCCTGGATGACGCTGACGGGGGTGGCCCAGCTCTCACTGAGGTGCTCGTAGCCGCTGACGCGAACATCGGGGATGGCCTCGTTCATGAGCTCCCGAGCCCGCTGCAGGCGCCCAGCGAGTTCGGGCTGTGCGGCCACGATGGCGTTGATCATCTCGTCGAGGATCTGATCTGTCCACTTGGCTTGGAACAACCCAATCTGGCCGAGGCGAATGAGAAGGTCGCGCAGCGACCCCGGGTAGAGGACGTTGGCGTCGTCGATCGCGACAAACGCCATCGCCACGGGCTCTCTCGGTGCCTACCTCATCGCCCCCGTCGCCGTCGGCGGCGGGGCCTTCATCTATGCCGACGACCCCGCCGACATAGCAGAAGCACTCAACCTCCTACCGGCCGACTCCGGGATCAACGTTATCGTCGCCAAACCATATGGTGACGCTGCCTACACCCGCAGCTGGGTCGCCGACGGAGCCACCTACGTCTCGCTCCCCCAACTAGCCGCAGATTGCCTGACCGGCACCGGCCGCATGCCGTCCGAGGGCGAAGCACTCATGGAATGGATGGCCGCCAACGAGGACCGCTGGAGAGGATCCAACTTTGACGACGCCCGGAACCCGCTGGACCGCTGATGAACCTTCACGATCCCAACCACATAGCGGCCGATCCCACGAAGCATCAAATACCGTAGACATTGGCAATTACTGCTGGTGGGGATACGGAACCCGTGGTGTCGGTATACCAAGGTTGAAAACGAGGATTGCGGTGATTTTCCTGTGGAGCCCGCAGTGCTGGCATAACACCAATGTCATAGTTACTATGACATTCATGCCACAGTTGTGGGTCCTAGATCGTCTGTACACCCTCGCTGACGCCCAGGTCGGGCACTTCACCGCCAGCCAGGCCGAGGAGGTCGGCGTCGACCGTCGCTATCTGACCCATCACGTTCAATCAGGGAACCTCGAGCGCGTGGACCGCGGAATCTACCGGCTACGTAACTATCCCAGCCATCGCTTCGAAGACGTCATGGTCGCGATTCTGTGGGTTGGCGGAGGGGCGGCTGCTTCACACGCCACCGCTCTTGCCATCTATGACCTGGCCGACGCCATGCCACCTGTCATTCACATCACCGTGGATCGGCGTTTCCGAGGGAGTCGCCGCGGTGTGATCGTGCACCAAACTCGCCTCGAAGAGAGAGACGTCACCCGTCGCGACGGAATTCCCGTCACGACGCCATTGCGCACCATCACCGATGTGGCCTCGGACCAGTCGGTTGCAGTGGCAGCGGCGACAGGGGCCATCGAGCGCGGACTGATACGGGCTAGCCAACTCCGAGACGCGACCCAAGGGCGGCCCCAACTTGCCGAAATATTGGCACGGATGCCGTCTGGATGACCGGCAGATACGCCACCGACGACGCGTTCCGTACCTCACTGGAGCAGCGACTCCGAGACCAGGCGAAAGGTACAGGACGGCCGCTCGACCGCCTCCGAAAGGAGGTCGCTCACCACCGGCTTCTCACTCGGATTCTGGAGTCGGCCCCACGAGGAGCTTGGGCGCTGAAGGGCGGCCTTGCACTTCTTGCCCGTCTGGATGACCGAGCTCGAGCAACCGCTGACGCCGACGCCAACTGGCGGACAACAGTCGAAGAGTTGGAGCGAACCCTGGATCGCTCGGCGGCGCTCGACCTCGGCGACCGGTTCTCCTTCGAGATCGGAAGAGCGCGCCCTCTTCAAGGGGAAGGCGAAGAGGGGGCGCTCCGCTTCCCGATCGTGGTGGTTCTGGCGGATCGGGAGTTCGAGAGGATCAACCTCGACGTAGTTCTGGTTCCGACAGACCAACGCCCGACCGACGAGATCCAACTTAGGGACGTCTTGGGTTTTGCCGACATCTCGGCCCCAATCGTTCCGGCAATTCCGGTGGCTCAGCAGCTCGCGGAGAAGTTCCACGCCTACGTTCGCTCGTACGGCAACGGCTCGAGCCGACCACGTGATCTCTACGACATGCTGGTGATTGCCGAGCGACTTCCGGTACCGCCTGCAGCTGCTGTTCTCGGGCTAAAGCCGACCCGCCGCTCGATCGCGTCACCCGGTGTGGGCGTCATCTCCCGGCACGGGGCGGATGGCAGCCGCAGTACTTTCGGTCCGCCATTCAGATCCGGCTCCATCCTGGTACCGGAGGTTGCCCTATTTACCTAGTTCAATTACTTGTGGTATAGCTATCTAGCAACTGTGTTGAGTGTCCGACATGAAGCACAGGAGACAACGACCGACCCGACCGCCTCCCACCCGAGAAGCGGACTATCGACCTAGGTAGCAAGCCCCTGACCTACCCGCGATGACTGTTGTTGAACGCGGGTGGCAGCTCCACGCGGATCCCGAAGCCCGACGTGGTCGGCATTCTCGGGTACGTTGCGGAACTTGACGCCCCGACATATTTCGCAGACCAGCACGGCGCTTCAGCATCTGTAGCCTTTCAGACCCGACGGCGATGTTGGCTGGCCATAATTGGCGGTCGGAATGCGGGCTTGTCGCCAAGCCCCTCGAGCAGGGTTCGGAGGAGATCGGCGAGTTGGCTGCGCTGGGCGGGCGTAAGGCTTCGGAGGCTATCGGCCTGGGCCTCGAGAACGATGGTCAGTGCGTGCTCGGCTATGTCGCTCCCGGCGTCGGTTAGCCGAACGAGGACGCCACGCCCGTCGTACGGGTTGGGAGTGCGACTGATCAGTCCAGCGGCTTGGAGGCGGTGAAGGCGAACGGTCATGCCTCCGGCGGTCAGCAGTAGAGCGTCTGCGAGCTTGGTCGGTGTGAGTCCATCGTCCTGGTTGGTGCGATAGAGCTCGGTGAGAACATCGAGGTCGCCCTGGTGACTCAAGCCGTATCGGGCTGCGATGTCATCGAGTGTCGCCTGGAGATAATGGGCCGCACGGAGGACACGGGATACGACCGCGACGTTGGAAGTGTCGAGATCTGGTTGGCGCTGTCGCCATTGCTGGATTGTGTCGTCGACACGGTCGGTCACATCAGACTCCGTTTCGGGGCTCATCTCGCAGTAGCTTACTTAGAGATCAAGTAATCTAGCAAGTTTATTGAGTTGCATGACTGAAGCTCGCAAACGGTGAAGACACTCGCCTGATTAAGACAACGCCAACGCTATTCCGCTGCAAACCGCCCGATCGATCGCATCCACAAGCGACACACCTTCGACGAGCCCAACCTCCGGCCCGGGCTATCCGCCTCGCCGAATTGCCCGCCGTGACTGACCAGCCGAATCCCGTTGCACACGCCGAGGTCCGGTTCAGGGCGGGTCGCGGCGCAGGCGACCTCGAGCATCTATAGACCAGTGGGGTCATTTCGCAGCAGCGTCGATCAGTCCTGACCCTCCGCCGATCGTGACCACCTGGCCTTGGTTCAAGGACTGTCGCCGGGCGGGCTCGGTTGGGCTGCGGCTACCTCAACCCGGTCGCCTCCTGCGTGTTTGGCTCGGTACATCGCTTCATCCGCGGCCTCCACCAACCCGGCCATATCGCCACCATGTTCCGGATAGGCAGCAACCCCGACCGTTACGGTGACCGCATCGAAGCTCGCACCCTCGTGCTTGACGTTGAACCGGTTTGCGGCACCGCGAATCTCCTCCGCCCGCAGAAGTGCCACCTCGAGCGGGGTTTCAGGGAGCAAGACGACAAACTCATCTCCACCGTAGCGGCATGCTGCGTCTTCGACCCGGGTAAGGGTGAGGAGCAAGGCTCCGAATCTCTCCAGCAGCGAGTCGCCCGCCGCGTGACCATGCGTATCGTTGAACTCTTTGAAGTGGTCCATGTCCATCATCAATAGGCCGAAGGGCTTGTCGCTACGGGCCGAGCGGCTGATCTCACGCTCGAGCGTCTCCTCCAGGTATCGACGATTGAACAGTCCTGTGAGCGGATCCCTGATGGATTGATCCCGCAGCGAAGTGCGAAGCCGCATGTTGGTGAGGGCCAGCCCGAGGTGCTCACCAACAGATACAGCGAGTGCCTCGCTCGCCGCGCCCGATCGCGGCGTGTTGGAGAGCGTCGCGGTCTCGGAGGCGGCAAGAACCAGGAGGCCGGTCGCTTGCCCTTGAGCGATGAGGGGGACACAAAGAAGCGCCTCCACACCGTCCGCCGCATGCGCGCAGCGCGGGGACACGTTTCCCACGAGACTGCCGTGCCGCTGCCCCCGGCGCAACGCCCAGCAACTCTCCGGGGCGAACACCTGGTCACCCCACGTGCTGTCACCCCAGGACGCCCTTGCTTCCACAACGCTTCCGGACTCGTTCTGCAAGAAAAGCCCGCCAGACAAGCTCTCGAACAGCTGCGACCCAAAGCTCGCCGCGACGTCGAATACTTCGTCAGACGACTCCACTGCCTGGAGGTACTCGACCAACTGCCCCACGAGGGTTAGCTCACGGTTACGCCGCTCCAGCTCCGCCGCGGCGAGTACGTGTCCGGTCTCATCCCGCCACCCGACCACGAGGCCGTCACCGACTCGCGCGGCACGGACCTCATACGCGCGGACGAGTCGCTCCTCACCGTCCTTGGCACTCTCATATTGCATGACCTGCGTTACCAGCGGCTCAGCCGTCTTCACGACGTCGCACAAACCGTCGAAGAGTTCCCGATTCAGATGGTCCGCCAGGCTCTCGACGAGTCCATCGCCCACCTCACGTCGCGAAGAGGAGGCGAGGATGGCACGGGCCGCGTCGTTCGCATATTCCGTTCGAAAGTCGACAATTCGGTCGGTGGTATCCCGGATAGCTGTGAGCGTGGCGAACGCATCAACCAAATGCTCGAACGAGTGCTGGATCCGTCCTTTGGACATGGACGTCTCCGGCGGCGGACCGCCACCCGCGGTTAGGTCAGCCACGGAGGCTACCTTCGGGGGATTATCGGTCGATCCCATCCTGGGCTCACTGTACGTCCTCACGATACCGGGCCCCCAAGGTCGGGCGACGTCACGAAGTCCGTCGTCGTCCGCGAGAGCCGAATCGCTCTTCATTCCAAGAGTAGCAAGGAAATGTGCGTGTTCGCGGGCAGCCCCCTAACCGGACCAAGATATGAGGACCAAGATATGAGGACCAAGATATGAGGACCAAGAAATACGGAAACCGCTGACGCTGATGCACGCGACACAAACTTACGGACACACAAACGTACGGGCACACAAACGTACGGACACACAAACTTACGGAACCACAACCGGAAAGGCGCAGATCCACGAGTTGGCGTGTCGAGACCTGGTCATCGCCAAAGCCATCGCTGAAGCCATTACTGAATGGACCTGCCGACATGGTCAAACGCGACTCGGTCCTTCTCTCATATTTATTTGCACTCTAACTAGAGATCAAGTAACATAGCAAATATATGCAATCAAAGGAGAACCGACATGGCCGATAAGAAGAAGTGGATGGGCCTGGCAGCCGTCGGCGCAGCGATCGCCGCCGTCATAGCGCGGGTATCAAAGCGAGACAATCGCAAAGCCGAGCCGGAAGACGCCGACATCTCCGCTGAGATCAGCACCGAGTAGAGAACCTCGATCGACATCAGAAGGGCGTCGAACCTGCCCGACGCCCGACTACACCAAGCATCGCACCCAGAAGCCATCGCACCAGAAGCCAACGACTACTCAAACGACACCGGAGGGTTTGAGGTGATACGTGAACACGAGTACACAGAAGTGAACACGAGTACACAGAATGTTCTAGTCGGACTGGATCGTGACGGTAGCAATGCTGATCGTTTCCCGGAAGGGCTGGAGACCACAGACCCGGTGCTCGTCCGCCGTTTCCTCGCTTCAGCGGAGCTACTCGGCTGGATCGCCCTCGTCGCGGGCACGATCGTCCTGGTCGTGGGCTGGTGGTTGGGCGTCGACATCGTTGCCCGGGTGGCCCCCGGGAACGTGACGATGAAGGCCAACACGGCGCTGGGCATCGGCGCGACCGGTCTCGGTCTTGTCGCCTACCGGCGCGGCTGGTGGTCGTGGGTGGTAGTAACAACAGCCGCCGTGGTAACCGCTATCGGTTGGATCACCCTCCTCGAGCATGCGGGCAATATCCGCTGGACGGGTTTCGATGGTTTCCTCGTCCGTGGGGATCTCGGAGCGTTTGCGACTTCGAATCCAGGGCGCATGGGCGCCAACGTGGCAGTCAACTTCGCGCTGCTGGGGCCGGCTCTCTACCTGTTGAAGATCGGGCGGGGTCTGCGACTCCGCCAGATCCTCGCCACGATCGCCGCCCTGATTGCATCCATTGCATTGTTGGGATACGCGCTGGGATCTACCAATCTCACCGCTCCAGTCCTGGTCGCCGGAATGGCCATCGCCACCTCGATACTTCAGCTAGCACTTGGCCTGTCTTTGCTGCATTGCGAGCCCGATCGCGGGCTCATGAGGCTCGTCGTCTCGAATCGCGCCGGCGGGCACGTCATCCGCTTCTATGTTCCATTGCTGTCCGGGGCCGCCCTGGGAATTGCAGCCCTGGCACGCTACGTTGTGGATCCATTGGCCTCGGATCCAACGATCCCCCTCCAACTCGCGGTCGGCGTCATAGTTGTCACCGCGTGCTCCGTAGTGATCATCATCGGCCACGACCTCGACAGCGTCGACTACCAGCGCCGGTCTCTCGCCCAGATCGAAGACGAGCTTCGAGAATCTGTGCGCTCGAGAGACGAACTGCTCGAGCAGCGTGAGGCGGCGGACAAGGCGCTGCGGAACACCGAATCTCTCAACCGGTCAATCCTCGAAGCCATCCCGGACCAGATCTACAGGCTAAGCCCGGACGGTCGCTATCTCTCGTTCCAAATTCCGGATACGCCGGGTTTCTTCCCCCCTCCGGAGCGGTTCATCGGCAAGCGCATCGACGATGTCCTATCACCCCAACTCGCTGCCGATCTGGCATCGGCCTCTCGCCGGGCCAAAGCAACCGGCCAGACCCAGGTATTGGAATACAAGTACAAAATCGACGGTTTGATCCGCGATCGGGAAGCTCGCATCGTCCCGATCAACAGCACGGGCGAGACAATCGTGATCGTCCGCGACATCACAGACAGGGTCCACGCCCAACTGACTCTCGAAGCATCGCTTCGTTCCAAGAATGAGTTGATCGCATCCGTTTCGCACGAATTGCGCACCCCGCTCACCGCGATGATGGGCTTCGCCGAAATCCTCTATGGCAACAAAGCCGGCATATCGAGCGTTGAGCAAGCCGAACTAATGCAGCTGATCGCGAGACAAAGCGGCCACCTCACCAACATCGTCGACGATCTACTGACAACCGCAGAGGCCGAAGCCGAGACGCTTGCTGTGCTTCGGATGCGCGTCGACCTGTGTGTACAGGCAGGACGCGTCCTGGAGACCTGGCACGACGAGAACGTCCAACGTGTCACACTGTCCGGAAGCTCGAGCCACCAGGCAACGGGCGACCCGGCCCGGGTGCGCCAGATCCTGCGCAACCTCATCTCGAATGCACTCAAACACGGCGGAGCCACCGTCCGCGTCGATGTGGACAGCGATCCCACAATCTGTCGAGTCGGTGTGCATGACAGCGGATCTGAGATTTCCCTCGAAGTGCAAGGACACATGTTCGAGGCCTACCGGCATGGCAACAACACTCCCGGGGTGACAGCGTCGATCGGCCTCGGCCTAACCCTGTCCCGCCACCTCGCACGCCTGATGGACGGGGACCTCACGTACCGGCACTCTGGTGATGAGAACATCTTCGAGCTCACTCTCCCCACAGCTGCCTGATCCACTCATCCATCGTCGGTGATTGGCCGGGGCTCAACCGTCTACACCTGTTGCTCACGGGATGCGCAATCCGATCGATCGGGTGAAAGACACAAAACCCCATGACCTGATCTGTCAAGTCGATCGGATCACTCAACCCCAGCGACTTCGACGATATATGCAGGCTCGCTGCGTCGATTCGCCTCTTCGTCGACCTCGCGCCCGAGCATCCCGAACTCCACCGGACCATGCTCCGCGAATCGAACGGCGACAGCGACCGGTCGCGCTGGATCGTCGACCGCACTTGTGGGTCACCGAGAGGCGATCTCGAGCACCATCAGGTCGTGAGCGATTACAAGCCTGCCCGCATATCCACCGGCACGAGCCTCATCGACGAAGGCCTGCTCGTCCGCCGCCGTGAGCGGCGGCGGCAGGAGGTGCGTCAGTACCACCTCGCGCAAGCCCAACTCGTCGGCGAGTTCACCCACGGATCTTGCGCTCGCATTCCACTGCAGAGATTGCGCCGACGCTAAGTCGCTGCGAAGAGCCTCGTGCACCAGCACATCAGCACCGTGCGCCAACCTCGCGACGCCATCACACACAGCGGTATCACCGCTCACAGCCACGCTGCGCCCGCCCACCTCGATCCGGTAGCCAACCGCCGGCTCGATTGGCCGATGGTCGACGAGCGCCGCGCTGACTAACCAGTCATCGCCAGCCCACACCAACGTCGACGAGTCGGTGGCCTGGAATGGCACGACCGCGATCGCCGGTCGTGATGGCGACGACGGCTCAGCCTGGGAGTAGAACGCCTCGTTCTCGTAGATGTCGAGGCAACCATTTGCGTAACGCGTTGACGGACCGCTTGGAGCAACCACCGTGAGCGGATCCGACGCTCCGGCAACCCAGCGTGTGATGGCCAAGGTGCCCAGATCGCTGACATGATCGCTGTGATGATGGGTGATCATCACAGCACGCAGCACCCGCAGGTCGAGGCCCGCCTGCGCGACTCGTTGCGTCACGCCACGGCCACAGTCGACTAGCACCCACGCGCCACCGTGAGCAACTGCAGTGCCCGACCCGCATCGGTGAGGGTCCGGCATCGGTGTCCCGGTGCCGAGCAGAATCAAACGAACCATGCAGCCCATTCAACCAGACACGTTCCCAGGGTCCGCAGAATGCCCAGTGCGCGACTGCCTGAACGCCGGGGTTGCTCCGGGGCGCTACCAGATCCTCGCCGCGATCAACGTCGTGCACACCTCCACCCACACGTACCCGACACCGACTCGTCCCAGTCCACGCTCCACGACCCACCCATCCGCCACGACCCCCCTCGCCGATCATCGCCCCCAACCGGGCCGTCGCGATCGCCGCGCTCGACGGCCCGGAGGTGGCAATGGCATCAGTCGACCGGCTCGAGGATGACCTCACCGAGAGGCGCGCCGGATCCGGACTGAGTTTCGATATAGTAGTTCTGCTATTGAACATAGCAGTATTATCGTGTATCGTCGCAGAATCATGGCGAGTGTGGACAATTCGGTGGTCATCGAGGTCGAGAATCTGCGCATGCGGTATGGCTCTGTCGACGTTCTCGACGGCGTCGCCTTCTCGGTCGCGCGCGGCGAGGTCGTGACGCTACTCGGCCCCAATGGGGCCGGGAAAACCACCACCATCGAGATCCTCGAAGGATTCCGGGAGCCGTCGGCCGGAAAGGTGTCGGTGTTCGGGAGCGACCCGATCGATGCAGACGAGGATTGGAGAGCCAGAGTAGGGGTCGTCCTCCAGTCGTGGCGGGACCATGCCCGATGGTCTCCCCGCGACCTGCTGCTGCATCTCGGCCGCTACTACGAGCCGTACTCCACTCCGGAACGTCAACGCCCCTACGACGTGGAGCAGCTCATCGACATGGTGGGCATGAATGACCACGCTGATCAGAGGATCCGGACTCTCTCCGGTGGCCAGCGTCGTCGTCTCGACGTAGCCGTTGGCATCATCGGCCGCCCCGAGTTGCTCTTCCTCGACGAGCCCACCGCCGGATTCGACCCTCAGGCAAAACGAGACTTCCACGACGTCGTCCACAGGCTCGCAGACCTCGAGGACACGACCATCCTGCTCACGACACACGACCTCGACGAGGCCGAGAAACTGGCTGACCGCATCCTCATCCTCGCCGGCGGGCGGATCGTCGCCGACGGCACTGCAGACCAGCTCGCCAGGGAGATCACCAGGGAGACCCAGGTTCGCTGGAGCCGGAACGGAGAGCATTTTGTCCATGCCGCGGCGGATGCCACCCGGTTCGTCAGAGAGCTCTTCACCCAACACGGCGAAGAGATCGCCGACCTCGAGGTCCGTCGCGCCACCCTCGAGGACACCTACATCGCGATGGTTCAGCAGTTCGAGAGTGGCCAACAGTCCGAGGACGTAGCCAGGACCTTCGATGGGGTGGCAGAGTGAACCCGAGAATCCATGCGATCAAGACAGGTCTGGCCCGCGGCTGGCACGAGTTCAAGCTGGGTCTGCGCAGCCCTCAGGATTGGGGGTTCTATTTGTTCCTCGCCCTGGTCACGCTGGGGTATCTCTGGCTGAATCGCAACAGCACCATCGAGGGAGAGGGCATGACGATGTCGCTGCCGGCCTTCTCGATGCCCAGCATCCTCGGGGCGCTGATCGCCTTCGGGCTCGTCATCGGTCCCGGGTACTCCCTGGCTATGGAGCGAGAGGACGGCACCTTGCTTCGCTCCAAGGCGGTGCCACGCGGGATGGCGGGTTATGTCACCGGCCAGGTGGTGATCCACTCGATGGGGATCGTGCCCACCTTCATCGTGATCCTCCTGCCCGGGATGTTCCTCTTCGACGATCTCATGCAGAACGGGGCTTCTGGATGGCTCACCGTACTTTGGGTCACGGTGCTCGGCCTCCTGGCCGCACTGCCGATCGGGATCATCCTCGGGTCGCTCGTCCCGGGCGTCCAGAAGATGGGCACATGGGGGTTCTTCCCGATCATGGCGCTCACCGCCATCTCGGGGATCTTCTTCCCGATCCAGACACTTTGGGGTTGGCTGCAGACCCTGGCCCAGGTCTTCCCGATCTACTGGCTCGGCCTGGGTATGCGCTCTGCGTTCCTCCCCGACTCCGCGGCCATGCTGGAGATCGGTGGCTCGTGGCGGACTACACAGACGGTCATCGTGCTCGCCCTCTGGGCGATCGCCGGGTTCCTGCTCGCACCTCGAGTGCTCCGTCACATGGCGAGGCGACAGTCCGGATCGGCAGTCGAGGAGGCCCGCCAGGAGGCGGGACAATGGGTACGGTGACCGATCAGGTCCACAACCGGATGGCGATGCTCCGAGCAGAACGGGGCATCTCGAGGAGAGAGCTCAGCGAGGCGGTGGGGGTGCACTACCAGACGATCGGCTACCTGGAGCGCGGCGAGTACAGCCCCAGTCTCCACCTGGCGCTGAAGATCGCCGAGTACTTCGAGGTCCCGGTCGAGGTGATCTTCTCCACCACGCCTTTCGCACGCATCGGCAGCGACTCGGCCTAACCCTCCCCCAGTCTCTCGAGCTGTGCGGTCGGCCCATTCCGGGCGCCGACTATCGGGTTGATATCTGGCCGGCCGCACCCCGTCGAACGAGGCAGTCACCAGCCCTTCCCGCGGCAACGACTCGGAGTACTCTCGGGAGCGCGTGCCGGCCGGGTCCACCCGGACCGCTCCGGGGAGCGCCTCGAGAATGGCAAACCCATCCACCGCGTTCGATCTCCCAAACCTTCGCCCTTGGGCCACGCACCGTCACAGGATCCGCCCCACCGCCCGTGATCTAGTCGCGAGCCCGCCGAGTCCAAACGAGGCGACGACGCCGAGGCCGAAGACGACCAGGAATTTCAACTCGGCCGGAATCGCGACGTCTCGCAGGGTCATCGCAAGGAGGATGGCGACCGGAGCGTGGACGAGATACGCAGCGAACGATGCTCGCCCGAGGCCACGTACCAGGGTGCCTGCACGGTTGGCGCGGCGCCGGAACCAGTCGATCGCCCACAGTGACATACCCAGCGCCAGGGTGGCTTCGACGAGCGGCATCAGCGTCGCCTCGAATCGCAACCCTCCCAGGAAGGGGTCCGCATCATCGGCGATGGTGATGCCAACGCCAACAACGATGGCAAGGACTACACCGACGGCGGCGGCTCGCCCGCACGCACGCCGCAACTCTGGGGACAGCCCGTCCGACAGCCAGCCCCGCTCCCGGGCGATGACGCCCAAGACGAAGAGCGCCGACATCTGCGGATACTCCCACAGGTTGAACGTCCACGCGTCTTCCTCGCCGAGGACCGGGAACTGGAGACGCACGAGGAACGACGCCACGCAGATGAAAACGCCCACCTTCAACAGGTCACTACGTTGGAGCCGATCGACGTGATCGGTGGCTGGCGGGTGATGCGACCGCCAGACCGCATATGCCGTCGAGAACACCAGGAGTGCAGCCGGGAACCACGTCACGCCCAGATCGACATCGGCCCAGTAGGTGTGTCGGAAATAGTCGGCGACCGTCTGCCCTTGACCCATGGCCTGATCGCCGAAGAAGTTCATCGCCGGGTTGATCACGAAGAAGTAGACGGCCGTTGGGAGACCGAGACGCCATAGTCGATCGAAGATGAAGCGGCGGGCACCCTTGCGCTCGAGCGCCTGGGGGGTGAACAGCCCCGCTACGAAGAACAGAAGGCCCATGGCGAACAGCAGACCCGGGGCGAAGACACCAGCGAGCACGGCCTTGGCGACCTCGCTGGCCGTCCGCTCCTGGTAGTAGAAGTCTAAGTCGAGGGCGTAGAACAGGCTGACATGCGAGCCGACGACTCCCACTATGACCGCAACCCGCAGGTTGTCGATCCATACATCGCGGCGAGAGGCCTCGCCGGTGACAGCCGATTCACGCAGCTGTGCCATATCCGTCATCCTCCGCCTGCAGGCAGATCGGACGTGCCGAACGAGCATCCCAAGGTCGCAACGGACACCGGGGCGAGTAGCCCTGAACCACACGCCCCAATCGGTCCATCGCGATCGATGGGCTCAGGAACGCGAAGGATGCGGGCCCCGAGGCACCAGCCTTCCGGTCACCTTCGACCTATCGCGCGTAATGTACATCCGCTGATGCACGCTGAACAGGGGATAGCGCTCGTTTCGGCGCACCCGCCCGCCGGTGTCCGTCTCGCGGTAGAAAGCCTCACCTCTGACGTTCGCGCCGACCGCGTCGAGCCGGCGAGTTCGACGTCGCCGGATGGCGGCTGCGGGCGGTCGACCTCCAGTTCGACCGGGCCGAAGCCAACCTCGCCGGAGCCTTGCCTTCGGGGTTCAGGCCTTTGGCGTCGAGCGCCTCTGCCTGTCCCCGCCGTAGTTGTCTGGTGCGGTCGCGGGGCTGTCACATGTCCATGGTGCCGTCGGCCTGGGTGTGCGAGCGCATGAAGAGTCGTTCACCGATGACGATCAGGATGATGCCGGCCGCGGCCACGTAGAGGCCGATGCGCGTTCGGAGGTGGCGGATCGCAGCGGCTGCCGTCGTGGCGTTCAGGATCCCAGAACGACGACCGGGCGTCGTAGTACGCCTGATATCCGGCAATGGCTGAGTCTGCCATCTCCTTTGGCACGCACCCGCCAGCGCTCGGAACCCTGACCGCGTCGACGACCCAGCCCTCCTCGGTCCGCACCAGATCTGCCTCGTGCCACACCCCAACCGTGTCGGTGAACGACGGCGCCAGCAGCACGCAGTCCTCGATGGTGGCGCCGTCGGCCTGCTCTGCGGTAACCGTCGCGTGCAGCGACACGTCGGTCTCAATCGCGCCCTGGCCAAACTCGCGCTGGCGCTCGAACAGGGCGATCGCGCCCTCGACAACCTGCGCCGATGCCACAGTCTCAAGCGGCGCCGGATCGAGATCGTCGGATGCCCGCACCTCGGTCCTTGCGCCCCAGTAGTTGTCACCGGTCGTTTCTGGTCCTCATGTGGCCGTCGGTGTGGTCGCGGGTCCCCGCGCCTCCCCGCCAGTTGCCATGTGTCAAATGGTCACCTAATCGGGCTTTTGCCCCGCGATTATCAGTTGCATCCCTGCGGACATGACGGCGTCGGCGATTCTGCGGTCTACACCTGCATCCGTGATGACAAGATCGGCGGCGTCGACTGGTGCGAGGAAGACGGTGGAAACACACCCGAACTTCGAGTGGTCTGCCAGCACGATTGACTGCTTGCCCATGCCGAGGATTTCTCGGTCTGTCATCGCCTCGTCGATGTTGTCTCCCGTAAAGCCGCGGTCAACGTCGATCGCACGCATACCCATGAACACACGGTCGGCTTGAAACTGTCCAATCGCTTCTACCGCGATGATCCCGACCATCGATAGCTCAGATTGTCGGAAGGATCCCCCAATCACGATGAGCTCTACGTTCGGAAGTCCGCTGACCGCATCGATGACCGGCAACGAGTTGGAGATGATCGTGAGTGAAGGCGTCACGCCCAGGTACTTCGTCATCGCGGAGACAGTTGTGCCGCTGCCGAGAAATAGGGTCTCCCCGGGTGAGACCATCGCCGAGGCTTCACGCGCGATCGCTTCTTTTGCATCGCGGTTGACTGTCTCACGCTCGAGCAACGGACGCTCGCGCCCGAGGGACGCTGCTGTCATTGCCCCACCGTGCGTCCGGATTACCGCGCCTTGACCCGATAGAGCGTCGAGGTCCCGCCGCACCGTCGCCTCTGAGACGTCGAGCAGTGCCCCGAGGTCGGCGACGGTGACCGCGCCTCGCTCTTCGACAATGTGATGTATCTGAGCCTGCCGGACGGACTTCATCGGATCACTGTAACCCAACGACCGCGACCCCCTGCATCAAGTTGCGTGGTTGTGGAGTTCTGTGAGCGAACAGTGGTCGGCAAGGTCATTTGATTGCGCCCGCAGTCATGCCACGTACGAGGTAGCGCTGGAAGGCAAATGCGATAACCAGCGGTGGAAGGCTGGCGACAACGCCGGCTGCCGCGATCTTCAAGTGCTCTAAGCCGAGTTTGGTGCTGAACTCTCCGATCAGGACGGGGAGCGTCTTGGCGCTGACATTCGTGAGCGTGAAGGCATAAAGGTATTCGTTCCACGCAACGACGAAGGTAAAGACGGCAACGGTGATCACTCCAGGAATCGCGAGCGGCAAGGTCACCCGGATCAAAGCACCGATACGGGAGGCTCCGTCGATCATGGCTGCCTCTTCGAGTTCAGCGGGAATCGTGGCTAGGTAGCTACGCATCATCCAGATCGCCAGCGGCAAGATGAGGCTCATGTAGACAAGTACCAGCCCGATGTGCGTATCGAGGAGATTGAATTGCCGAAGAATCACGTACAGCGGGATGACGATCGCGATAGGTGGGATCATCTGCACGCTCATCACACCAAACAGGTAGAAGCGCCTGCCGGGGAACCTCAGACGGGCGATGGCATACGCGGCCAACACACTGAGTACGAGAGCGACCGCCGTTGTTCCCGTCGCGATGATCGCAGAGTTGCGCAGAGACGAGACAAGCAACGATGTGTTTGTCGATCCGCCGCTCGCGGAACCAAGCAACTCTCGGTAGTTGTCAAGAGTGAACCGATCGGGAATCAGCCGAGCAGGTACCTCGAGTAGGTCTGCTTTGAACGAGAAGGACGAGATAATCATCCACAGATACGGGGTGAGCGTCCAGACCAGGATGAGGACAACGGCCGCATAGATGCCGACTCTGCGTAGCAAGTTGCCGCGCCGGGCGCGTCGGCCACGCCTGCTCCCGGGCAACACCTCGGCTCGCGCATCAGTCACCATCGGTCACATCTCCACGATCGATTTGTGTGCCTTCCGGATGTACACGACCGCCGGGACGAGCAATAGCACGGCGACGGAGTAGGCCATTGCCGACCCGAGACCGAAGCGCAGCGAGCGGAAGGTCTGGGTGTAGATCCGAAGTGATGCCAGTTCGGTGGCACTTTGCGGCCCCCCGCCTGTGATGATCTGTGGAATCTCGAACGTTTGAAATCCCCAGATGAGTTGGAGTAGCCCGGCGACGATCAGGATGGGCAGGATCAGTGGAAAGGTGACATGGCGGAACCGCTGCCATGCGGTGGCCCCGTCGATGTGCGCCGCTTCGTAAAGCACGTTGGGGATAGCCATCAACGAGCCCATCACAAGCAGCACGGTGAGCGGCGTCTCCTTCCACACATTGGAGAAGATGATGAGGCCCATCGCCCAACCTGGGTCGGCAAGCCACACCCGGTACTCGTCGATGAGGCCGAATTGCTGCAACAGTGCGTTCAGCACACCGAAGTCGGCGTTGTATATCCACTTCCACATCGACGCGGCGACCACAGCCGGGAGCGCCCAGGGCAATATGATGAGGGCTCTTGCCAACCCACGACCCTTGAACGCCTTGGTGAGGACGATCGCGATTGCTATAGCAAGCGGGATCTCGATGAGGATGGACGTCACCGAGAAGAAGGTGGTTGCCCTGAGCGAGTTGAGGAACCGTGCGTCGGTGGCCAACCGGATGAAATTGCCGAGTCCGACAAAGGCGTCGGTCTCAGGGCGGGCGAGATCCCGCTGCTGGAAACTCAGGATCAAGGCGTTGGCCAGGGGGATCAACACAACCGCGAAGATCGCCACCAGCGCCGGTGAGGCCAGAGCGGCTCCGAAGCGCCTCTCCTTGGCTTCCGCGGATCGATGCTTGCTTGGCTTGCTCAACGAGCTGTTCACTTCCTCGTTCAGACCGGGTGGCGAGCCTGGGAGTGACAGACAACGGGGCAACATTTGTCGACGATCCGACCGTTGCCCCGCGTCCGTTCACCCACCTCGCCGTGTGTGCACGCCTGGGCTTGTCAGGGAACGCAGTTGAATTCCTCGAGCCCCGCAGCAATGGCATCAAGCGCTTCCTGGGCAGACTGACCGCCGCCGAGTGCCTCGTGAATCTCGGCTGTGCTGATGTCGACGAGATCGCCGTACCAGGTGAGCGTCGATAGCCCGCGCACGGACCCTAGCTGCTCGGAGAAGGCGTTCCACTCCGGATACAGAGCGACCAGATCAGCGTCGGTGTATAGGTCGACCCAGATCGGCAGCATCCCGATCTGTTCGGCGAGGAAGCGGTTCGAGTCTTCGCTCGTCATGTACTCGATGAACTCCCACGCCGCATCCTTGTGGTTCGAGCTCGCCGGGATCGCAAAGCCCTCGGGAAGAGTCAATGACGGGGCTCCCGACGGTACCGTGCCGATCGCTACCTCGCCCTGTATAGAAGAGAGCGTGTCGTCCTCGGCGAAAGCGGCAACCCCGGGGATGCCCTGCGGCATAAAGAGCGTCCGTCCCGAGAGGAACACGTCCTGCGCCGCCGCCTGGTCGAATGTGAGACCGGCCGGGTCGGCTACCCCGCTGGCCAGAGCGTCGATCATGTATTGCAGTCCCTCGAGGGTGTTCGGATCGTCTTGGGCGACGATGCACGACTGATCGTCGACGATCTCACCCCCGAAGGCATACGTCCAGAAGTGGAACTCGTTGCCGAGCGACCATTCCTGGTTCCAGAAGGGCGCGAGTCCGGCCTCCACAACACCTGCGTCAACGGCCGCCTGGCTCTGCTCGACAAACTCAGCCCAGTCCTGGGGCGGGTTGTCAAAGCCGGCCTCGGTGAGCTTGGCCTCGTTGTAGAAGAAGAACCGGGTGTCGTTGTTCCACACGAGACCTGTGATCGATCCGTCGGGACAGGTGAAGAGATCGACGAGTCCCGGAATCATCCCATCGGTATAGCCGTCAGCCATGTAGTCGTTGAGAGGCGTGGCCCAACCTGCGCCACACCATTCGGCAACCCACCCGTTGTCGAACTCGACTACGTCGTAGGCGCTGCCCTCGGTTGCCATCTCGGGGACCACCTTGTCGGCAACGGAATCCCAGTCGCTCTGGATCAGATTGACTTTGATCCCGGTCTCTTGCTGGAACTGATTGATGCGGGCCTCGAAGGCTGTACCCATGTCTGCTTCGTGGGCGGGGAATATGACCGTGATCTCTTCGGACACGGCTTGCGTCGTGTCGGTTCCACCATCACCGGTGGTGGTGCTCGTGGTCTCGCCGGAAGAGCCGCATGCGGCCGACACCAAGATCAGCGCAATCGCGACAAGCCCGATTCTCCAGACAGCGGCACTGCGAACCCTGGTAGGTGCTTGAACACTCAAGTTGGTCTCCTCCTTCTGATGGGCATTCTGCGCCTGTCCATCATTGTGATAGATTCTGCGTGTATTTGCAAGAACTTGATCGGTACTATAGCCATGATGATCGTATCCGTGCAAGACAGACATGGAGCGATACGGCCCGCTAGACGATGGTTACCTCGACCTCGAGTGCGAGTTCGCTTACGAGACGCTGGTCCAGGGTTGCGGCTGTCGGTGTGGTGGCGTTTGCAGCACCCGCCGCAATCGCGTATGCAAACACCTCGGCAGACGGAAGACCGCCGGCGATACCGACGGCAAGGGCCCCAAGCAGCGAATCGCCGGAACCAACCGAATTGACGGTGGCGACGGTCGGTGCAACTGCCTTGAGAGTGGCGTCGGGTGTCACCCAGACCGCCCCCTCAGACCCCAGGGTGATCATGCACTGGTAGGCACCAAGGCCGACCAATTGACGTGCGGCATCGACCGCCCAAGATGTGCGCTCTATCTCAGGCGCGTCAACATCGAGGGCCGCCGCCGCTTCGTGATGGTTGACTTTCACTGATCGACCGGTGGCAACGGCGGCGGCGACCCATTGCGGGCCGCTATCGATCCAGACGTGACCGGCCGGCTGAGGACAACCGGCGGTGACCCTCGACAGGAGATCTGCCGTCGATGCCACCGGCCAGCTTCCCGATATCGTCACGACATCGGCAGTCGTTGCTTGCGAATGAATGTCGGCGATGACTACCGACCACTCGACGTCGCTGAGAGTTGGCCCAACCTCATTGACCACTGTGGACTCGCCCGATTGGTTGGTCAGGATCGTGCAGATTCGCGATGTGCCGTGGATGCGAGTGAACCCGGTGGTGATGCCTTCGGACACAGCAAGGTCGCGAATCCTCGCCCCAACCGAGCCACCGATCGGCCCCATGGCAACCACTTCTCCGCCAAGGGATCGGATGGCCCTGGCAACGTTGAGCCCTTTGCCCCCGGCGGCTTCGACGGCGTTCGCCCCACGGTGGACTCCCCCGACTACCAGGTCCGCAACCACAACCGTGCGATCGAGCGCCGGATTCGGGGTGATCGCCACGATCACGGTTCGAGCCCCGCCCATAGCAGCGCTTCGCCCCAATCCGGTTGCCCGCCGGTGCCACCGGCGGCCCTGGTCGACAAGGATCCGACGGCGACGGCTACCTTCAGTGCGTCCGCGACTCCGAGGCCGTGGTGTCGTGCGGCGATGAATCCTGCGTTGAAGCTGTCGCCTGCACCGATCGCGTCGACAAAACCCGTTATCGCGGGAATCGGTGCCCGGATCATCAAGCCGTCCGACCGGGTGAAAGCACCATCCTCACCGGCCTTTACCACGACGGTGCAGCCACCTCTGGTCAACACGTCGAGAGCGTCGCCGATAGACGATCGACCGGCAATTTCGAGCAACTCGGTCTTGTTGGGGAGAAAGAGATCTACCGCTGCCAATGCGTCATCCAGTAGCCATTCACCCGACGGGTCCCAGTTGGTGTCGATTGACGTCGTACAACCGTTGGTGCGGAACCTCCTCAGGTGCGCGGGAAGGGCCGTGCGGAACGCCGGAGACATCAGGTAGTACGACGAGACGTGGACATGCGCTGCAGGGACGTCACCGAGCATGTCGAGATCCTCGGGAGCGAGATCTGAGATCGTCCCCGGTGCGGTGATGATCGCCCGGTCGTCGCGCTCGACTAAGACGGCAGAGATGCCCGTTGGCCTGAGCTCTTCGACCCGAAGGTGGTCCGTTGCAACGCCGGCGGCTTCGAGCTGATCGAACATGAATTTGCCGAGGCTGTCGTCACCGACGACCCCGCAAGCTCCTGTTCTCAGACCCAACCGGGCAGCTCCGACTGCGGTTATCGAGGCTGAGCCACCGACGACGAGACTGGCGTGCTCGGCAATGATCTCGGCCTGTCCGAAATCCGGATGCAGATCCTCCCCGGATATCACCAGATCCGGGTTGATGTCTCCAATGACGAGCAGGTCGAGCTGCGGCATTACCGATACCAAGTCGCCGATATGTCAGCCGGCCGCGCGTCTGGGACCCGCCAGGGTCGAGCGTGGGAGGCAACGAGCCTCCCAAGCGCGGTCAGCCGATCCCTCCCGATGCTGTCGTAGAAGACACGCCTCTCGTCAATGGGCATCCCCACAGACTCCTTCCACACCGCTCTGCCCGCAAGCACCCCACAAGCGCCGGCTCGACACGCCACTTCGGCCTGGAGTGCAAACGTTTCGAAATCGACACCGGCGCTCAATAGTACCCAGGGCACAGGGGCGGCCGTATTGGCGTCATTGCACAGTTGCTCCCAAACTTCGGGATCGTCGGCACGTGCCGGGAATTCGAGCTTGAGCATGTCGACACCTGGGATACCACCGAGGATGCGAGCACTCTCTGCCACCACGCGGCCCTTCTGATCGCTGGTCAATGGTCGCTCATCGAGTGAGAATGACAGTGGCTCGACGATGAGGGGAAGGTCGTGTTTCTCACATTCCACAGCCGTTTCTGCAACCAGGTCGACCTGGGATCCGGCGCCGGGTGCGTCCGGGTGGAAATAGACAAGCAACTTGGCAGCCGACGCACCAAGCGCAGCTGCCTTCGCAGGTGACCAGCCGGCAAGGATTGTCGAGGCTCGGTCATGCGGTGAGGCCTCATATCCGGTTGCCTCGAGTGCAACGACGAGTCCTGTTGCGCCACTGACGGCCCCAGCCGAGATCGCTTGTGCTGCGCCGTATTCGGGATCAAGCAAGATCGCGGATGCATAGCCGGACAGCGATCGGGATAGCTCAGTCTTGAACTCGATTAGATCGGCGGCTGGAACCGAATCGGGATCATCCGGACGCAGAGCGCGACGCAGATTCCCCCGTTGGTCGGCGGCAAGCATCGTGAAGTGACCCTCGTCATCGGCACATTGAGACAGCCGTCTGATCTTCCCGTAGCTCATCGCAGACACATCACCCATCACAGACTGACCTTTCATCGCCCGTAATCTTCAGTACTGCGTTGCATGGCGGTATGGCTATTGATGTGCCACTTCACCGAGTCGATCGAGCTCGACTACCGCCACGAGGTTGCGCGGGAGATCCGGGTTCAGCCCCTTCGCCTTCGCACGCTCCAACGCGAGGATCTGCAAAGGAATGAGATGCAATACCGGCCGCATCCAGGACGGGATCTCAGCGTCGACCACCAGGTCCGCCGCCGCCCCGATGGTCAAGGTTGCGGCGTCGTACTTGCCCGCATCGGCCACTACAGCCATCTCCGCTGCCACCCGATCGGCTGAGATCAACGCGACAATCGCGGCACTGCGGTCCGCCATCGACATGGGACCATGGCGGAACTCCAGGGTATGAAAGGCCTCCGAATTCGTCAGCGACATCTCCTTCAGCTTCAGCATTCCCTCGGATGCAACGCCAAAGAGCGGGTCCGACCCCAAGAAGAAGAATCGGTCAATACCCACGTCGTGAGCAAGCGTCCGCACCGGCTCAGTCGCATCGGCCAAAAGAGCCGACGCAAGATCTGGCAATACGCTCAGTTGTGAGAGGTCGTAGCCGGCGAGGGCACCAACCAAGGCCTGTGCCGTCAGCAGCATCGAGGAGAACGATCGGGTCTGTGCGACGCTCTCCTCGCGACCGGCGGGAGCGGCTACGACAATGTCGGCTGCCTCAGCGAGGGTCGAGTCGAGGTCGTTGGTGACCGTGATCACTCCCCTACCACCGAGCTCACGAAAGCGGTCGACCGCCGCCAAGGTCTCCGACGTAGTGCCGGACCGTGAGATCGCAACCATCAGCGAATGCTCCGCTTGAGGTATCGGTCGGCTGCCAAGGGCTACCTCCGAAGCCGCCACAGCCCGCCCGGGTATCCCGAGTTCGTCACGAATCAGAGCCGCCAGGGTGAGCGCCAGATAGTAGGTCGAGCCACATCCGGTTGTGAGAATGCTCTCTGGTTGAGCAGCATTCCAGAATTCAGCCGCCGCAACGACCGACAGCTCATCGATGGTCTGCTGCCACACGTCAGGCTGGCTGAAGATTTCAGTTTCGGTGTGGTTCATTCCGTCGGCTCCGTTTCCCGTCGGCGACGTTCGCTGGTGAGCGTTGCACAAGGAAACCGTCAGGGCGGCCCCGTGATCAGCGCTCGTGAACTCATCAATCAGCGAAACCTCACCGAGCATTTTCGCTCATGAACTTGCAAGTGTTACGTAGTTTAGCTCACTAACCTGCAGAAAGCTACATAACCGTGCATCCACCCCGACGACGACGTTACCGCAGCATTGCGACGTCCCAGGCTCGGATCGACTACGGCATCGCCGAGTTGGTGATCGGCTTCAGCCCGCGGGACAGCTCCGAACCCCAACTCCCGTTTCATTGTCTTGATCTGCTGATTGGCCGACGCCCGTCCAACATCCCCGGCCTGATGACACGCATCGGCACCTTCCGAACCCCGGGCTAGTCGATACCCGGTGGAACGCCCATCGCCTCTGGCACGTATATCTCCCCAACGTAACCCAAGGCAGACAGAGTGCGTAGAAGAATGAAGACGGTTGCGATCTCCACGATCGTAGGCGCAGGCATTGGCGGCGTCGGAGGATTCCTGTACCTCGGGGCCGTCCTCGCCACCTGGTGGGGTCCACCGGCATGGGACTGGCGTTCCTACTTCGAGTTCTTCGGGCCTTTGTACGCCATGTACACGGCCATGTTCGGTGCTTTGGTTGGCTTGATCGTTGGCACGGTGTACCTCGTCGCGCTGGAAAAGGGTTGGCCAGCCGGCCGCTCCGCCACGGTCGCGGCCCTCCCGTCGATAGGCTTTGCGGCAAGTGTGATGAGCGTGGTGCTGCTTGGCTCACCCTTCCGGGGGGACGACATCGGCGGAGTTGAGGGTGCTGCTGTGTTCCTGGCGTGCCCCGCACTGCTGTTCGCAGCGATCACTTTCCTTCTGGTCCAGCTCCTGTACGAAAGCCGCAGATCGCCGGCCACTTGAGCCCATCGTGCACAGGCGCGAGATACCCGGCACTCCTGTCCTCGCCGAGCCATGATCTGGTCAATCGGGTGGGGCAGGATGCAGTCAGACGGCACGCGTCGATCACGACAACGCTGAGTACCAATGGCCATCTGATGACCGGTTTGACGAGGCGGCAGCCGACTTGAGGGAGCCGTGCAAAGGCATTCCTGACGTCAGGATGTGTGGCGTTCCGTGCACGATGGTAGTCACAACCTCTGCCGTGTGAATATGGGGCGGGGTAGTTCGCTGACGTGGAGTTCGCCGGGAAAGGATCCCTGAGTAGGGCTTTCGCGCTCCGCTCGACTTCATGGTTTCGCACCCTTTCGCGCAGCCTTGTTTCATGGCTGCCGGCGGTGCAAACGTCGGTCGGTGAGCCGCTTCGATTCCACGATTATGCCGACATCGGCATAATCGTGGATCTCCGACACACCCCACGCACTCTTCATCGCCCAGGGTGTCCATCTGAAGGTGCTCCAGGATCGGCTCGGCCACGCGTCGATCACGACGACGCTGGACATCGATGGGCATCTGATGAGCGGCCTCGACGAGGCGGCGGCAGACGCGCTCGACTCGTACCGACAGGTTTCGCCAGCCTCAATCGTCGATGCCAGCCACGAGTAGGCAACGCGGGAGCGACAGCGTCGCCCGACGGAGCTCTCGATTAACCGTTCGTGCGAAGACGTAGCTGGATGACGGTCGCATCGCCGACCACCTGGGCCAACTCGCATAGCTCAAGGACGGCCCCAACGCCGATGCCCTCCCATCGATCAGCGACGATCGGAGAAACCCGCACCACCCCTACCCCACCCGGCTCCAGCTTGTCCTCATCCTCCAGGTAGATGACTGCCCTTTCATAGATGCGCTGCCCGGCATCATCGGTCATGCCCAGCCAAAAGTCGGCGGTGTGAGCATCCAGAACCGGGAAGTGCCGGCCTCCAGCATCCGTCGGTCGCATACGTAGACGGGCACGAATCGGGGCACTTTCGGCACGCCGAGTTTCGAACTCCGCAAGGATGGCAATTGCAGCCGGTGAGGGCGGCTCATCGGCACTATCCGATAGATCGACAGCCCATCGCGGAGCCATGTCAAGTTCATGACGCAACGCGGAGATCTCCCGCCACGCGGAACCAAGATCGACATCCAAACCTTCCAGACGGAAGAACTCATCGGCTTCCCTGGTAGCCGCCTCCAAGCTCTCGACAACGAAATCAGCCATCGCCTCCCACCCATCAAACGGCCGGTCGGGAACGGCCACCTGAACCATCAGCTTCCCTGCAAACCGATCAAACTTGCCTGAGCGGACGCCAACGAAATCGGGACGGGCAATCCTACCCGGCACAATGAACACAACGTTGACGGACCAATCGCTCGGATCGGTCCTGATTCTGTCCATCTCGCGCGCCACAGCAGCGACAAACCGGTCGATCCGAAACTCAGGCGGAGCCCCACCATCATCCATAAGGGTCGCCTCGCCAGGGTAGCTGAGCGAGTTGCGATGAATCGGGCCAGTCGCCTGGGCAGCAGCTTTACTCCAGGCCGGCCTGCTTTCAGCCCTCGCCCATCCATACTTCACCCGAGGCCGGGTCGGTGTAATCGCCCTGGAAACCTAATGTTTGGTTGGTGGTGCCGGTTGGGGCGACTGCTTCACCAAACGGGTCATACACCACGGTGTCGGTCAAGACACCAGCGACCGGGTCGAGTAGTGCGGTGAGGTCGCCGTGCCGGCCCAACCCTGCCAGCCATGTCGTTGCCGTTGGTTTGTGCCACTACCCGACCGGCTTCGGCGTGGACTACGAGGTCCCTGCTGGCCACCAGTATCGATTCGAGTGCCCATACCAAGGGTCGTCAGAGGCGCGCCTCCTCCGTCGCCAGGGACAGGAGTGGATGCCGTTCTTCTCGGAGTCGTAGCCGGTTGCGCGCCCGGCCTCGTGGTTCAGTCGTCAGGACTCGCACCCGATCCCGTCGTTGTCCCCGTTCCGTGGGTAGGCGTCGCCCCCGACGACCGACGGTCAGCGGGCAGGCGTGCTCCAGGACATCGTCGCAGCGTCCCACCGCGCGGCGTCGGGCGCGCTGTTGTCGAGCAGCGCTCCCCACAGTCGCTGCCAGGCGCGCTCGAGCTCGCTGACCCCGTCCACACCTGGAATCGGGTAGTCGGCGAGCAGCGATTCCAGCTCGGAGTGCCAACTCGACGGAAGGGGCGGCGCTGTGGTTGACACCAGAGTGTCCCGAATGGCAAACGTGTCGTCGACGGCCTCGCGAAGATCCCCCGCAGAGGGCAGCTGGCCCACCTGTGCATAGAGCATCGAGTCGTAGGCGTCCTTGGCTCGCGAGGAAGGCCCTCCCGCGTAGGAACGCGCCACAGCATGGAGCTTCTCAGCGATCTGGTGTCCGACGGTGATCATCGGAACGTCCAGATCGGCGAGCTCCGCAAACGCGAGCATGGCCAGGTGGATCGGTACTCGTGCCACCGGCCGTTCGTCGCTGATGAGGTTGACGTCGAGATGGAACGCCGTGAACTCGCGACCTGCGAGGCGAGCCGTCACGCCGAAACGAAAACCACCCTCGGTCTCTCCGGAGAGCGGGCGGGGCGGACCGATCTCGAATGCGAACCAATCCCCGACGTCTCTCCCGACGATCTCGTCGAGGAACACCTCGAGGTCCTCGCTGGTCCCTGACCAATTGGCGTCGACGTCTCGTGTCGTCCTGACATCGGCGGCGACCCTCCACAGGAGGGCGACACCGCCCTTGAGAGCCCAGCGATCGTCGTCGGTTGCGATGAACCTCGCGACCAGCCTGTGGAACGCCACGTTCTTGCGGAGGCGGTCGTGGGGTGTGCCGGTCTGCCGGCTGGTGTTTTTGATCCGGTCGTCGAGCCACGCCCGGAAGGCTGAGGCGTCGTGGTATCGCGCGGTCACGATGTGACCCCCAGGACGGCTCGGGCGTGCGGGTATTTGACCGCCGCCGTATGGAGCTGCCCGCGGCGGATGAGGCGTCGATCCAGCGCGTCTCGCAGAGCCGCCCTGGCATCTGACGGGCTCTGGCGCGCCACGTCGGCGATCGTCCGCACGGGTGCCGTCACGGGCACACCCTCGAAGTGGGCGCGCTCGTCGGGATCAATCGCCTCGTGGTGAACACGTACGCCTGGCCGACGTCCCCGGAAACGGTTCGGTGTCGTGATGTGGATCGTTGCCGGCATCGCCTCGCCGATGCCGTAGACCACGAATGCCGTCTCGTAGCTGGCTACGGCCTCATCGCCGGCCCAGAGGCAAGCCACCACGATGTCCTCGTGCGGGCTCGATGGGAATCTGGCGAGGCGCTGAATGCCGTAGGCAACGTGGCGCAGCTCTCCGGTACGGCTCAGGTAGTACAGCTCCTGGCGCGACACCCCCACCTCGGCGGCCTGGGCCGTGGTGACGTAGCCGGCCTGCGGCTCGGCGATCCGATACAGACGATCCATTGCTGGCTGCATGAATGTCACAATAGTCTTTACATTCGCGTGCAACGAGTCCTATCTGGGGTTCGTGGCTCGCCTCATCGATCCTCGGCGTCGCGGCCCCGAACGCCGTGGCACACCTTGTACTTGAAGCCCGATCCACGGGGACACCGGTCGTTGCGCCCGATCTTCGCGACAGCACGCGGCGCGGTAACGGCCGCGGGGGTTGCTGGATCCGGCGCTGCAGCGCCAGCAGGTGTGCCTCGTTCGTCTGGAGTTGGGACTCTCGCTCGTCGAGCCGGCGCTCTCGATCATCGAGCTGCGCTCCCCTCTCCGCGGCCCGGCGTGCCGCCTGCTCGGCGAGATGATTTCGCTTATCGCCGTTCACCACCGATTCGAGCTCGTGGGATACGAGGACGGCGACGGCATCCACCATCGTCAGACCGAGTGCGTCGCAGTATCTGCGCCACGTCGACCACATCGGGTCGGAGACCGGCACTCTCACCGTCTGGCTCCCCTGAAGCGTGGCTCAGCTCGGGGAACACCATCCGGTCGATCTTGGCCAGCATCCCCCGATCGAGCGCCATCACGTCACCTCACCCAGTGACCTTTGCCGTGTGAACGCGAATCCCACACCACCGGTCGTCACCGGTCGTTAGCGGATGGCCTTGAGATCGCCGGCTTCGCGCCACCGGTTGTCACCGGTCATCCACGGACCCTTCTGGCCCTCGTGTGGTCGCGGTGTGGCCGCGGCCCTTGAGGCAGCAGACCCAGGGCTCCACGTCGAGCACCACGACTCATCCTCTCGGGTTCCTACGATGATGTGCCGCCGCCAGCGTGCGGTCGGTCCGTCGCCACGGCCCTGCCGGCGCAAATCGACTCCGCACCGAGGCGGCCGCTGCCTACTCGATCGGGGATCGTCTCAGGGCTCCCGGCTCGCGGCCGGCGAGGAGCCAGCTGCCGAGAGCGGCTACCAGGGGAACGCCAACGACGAGGATGGCAAGCTCCATGGGCACGGATCTGAGGTCGCCGAGATCTGTGGCGAAGCCGGCGGCGAGCCCACCGTATGCGGCCAGCGTGCCGAGGAGAACTCCTGCTGCTGCGAGGGACCCACTGGTCGCGGCGCTCAGTCCTCGCCGGACGTGGTTCGAGGCTCCCACCGCTGTGAGGGTTCGGAGCTCGTCGATGGTTTCTACGCGGAGAATCCCGACGGCTAGCGCGATGACGCCTAGGGCGACCAGAAGCCCGAGTGCGGTGGCTGCCCCCCTTATCGTGCCCAGCTCGTTTTGCCGGTCGCGGAACTCGACTGTGAGGCCGGCGGTGGCTGCGACGTCACGGATCGAGCTCCGTTCGTCGGAGGTCATGGCGTGCGTCGTTTCGAGGAACCAGCCTCCGGGAGCGGCGCTGAGCCCAAACCGAGCCAGGCCGGAGGACGTTGCAAGCGAAGTGGGCATGGAGGAAAAGGGCGGTGTCTCGATGTGCTGGACCGTCGGCTCGAGTGTCCTCTCGGTGATGTTGGCAACCCTCAGGTTCCCAGTCTGGGAGGTGAGGATGTCGACGTCCGAGCCGACCACAGCCGGGTCGACGCCGAGCAGGTTGGTGATGGCGGGCGTCGCCACGTAGAGGAGGTTGTCGCCCCTGATGGCGCCACCGTCGATCAAGTGACCGAGCACCGCTGCCGGCCGAAGGGTGTCTGCGCCACGGGTCGTGCTCTCTTGGCTTTCGACGGCAACCTCGACGGGAGTCACCGACGCCGAGACCTGTAACGCGATCGAGTCGACCTGAGTGCGCAAGCGGTCTAGCCGCTCTGGGCTGCGCTCGGGGACGAGGAGTACATCATCGCTGAGCCTGACGATGAGCTGCCGATCGGAGAGGTTCCCCTCATCGGCGGCGTACGCCAAGGCGGAGGCAAGAACGATGGTGCTGATCGGGATGGCCAGAGCAAGGCTGATCGCAGCGAGGGCCGCCGCCGATCGAGAGCGATAGCGGGCGATGTCACGCATGGCTATCCGCATCGCCACCGGAACATGCGAAGCAAGGCGCCCCAGTCCGGCCAGCACTGCTGGGCTGAGTAGCACCACACCGATGACGAGCGCCGTGATTCCTCCGATGAGCAGTAGCGGGTTGGCTTCATCGGCGGCGATATCAATTGCCTGGGAGAGGGAGACGATGCCGACGGCCATCAAGGCCACCCCCGCTACGCCCGAGCGCCGGGCGGGAGGCACCCGGGATGGCCGAGCCTCGAGGGCGGCCACAACCGACACGCGAGTGACAGCTCTAGCCGGCTTCCACGATGCGGCGACCGCGGTGAGAACCGACACCACCAGCGCCGCCGCGATCAGCGCACCCGGCAGATGGAGCCGCGAGATTCGATGTCCCGATGCGGTCTCCAGCATCGGAGCGGCGACGACCCAAGACGCAACGCCCAGCACAGCGCCGGCCACTGCGGCCATCGACCCGACGAGCGCTCCATTGGTGAGGACGACGAGGCGGAGGTGGCGGTCGGTGGCGCCGACCGCGGCAAGCATGCCGAGCTGTCGCATCCGGCGTTGGGCCACGACGACGAACGCGGCCGCGGCGACCAGCGATACGAGCAGGAGCAGCAGGGTGGCCAGGATCAGGGCGCCGGCGGCTGCCGTCGCCTGCTCAGATTGCCCAGCCGAGAGACAGAGCAGCGCGGCGTGGCACTCCGGTCGGCGTTCGATCGCCGAGAGTGGCAGCGACTCGGGAACGCTGACGGCCCGCTCGCGGTCTGCCGAGACCAAGACGACGAGCGAATCGGCCCCACCCACCGTCGAATACGGGACGAGCACGAACTCATCGTCGAGCCTCGCCGGGTTTTCGACCAGACCAACGACATGGACGTCTTCGCCGCCGATGGGTGCGGTCGCGCCGATCTCGGCGCCCAGCAGGTCCGCGGCTCCATCGGTGAGGGCAACCTCGTGGTCGGCAGCCGGGTAGCGTCCGGCGATGAGCCGCAGCATCGGCCCGCCGAAAGGCCCCTCGGTGTCCTGAGCCCGGACGTCGAGTCGTTGAGATGTGCCGGCCACCGGCGCATCTCGGTGCCCGATGACCTCGATGGTGCCGAACCAGTCTTCGAGAGCAGCTACCTGGTCGGCCAACGAGTCGACTTCGTCGGCGGCGAATCGAAGCCGATGATTGGCCGTCCCGAATTCGCCGTCGCGATTTGGCACGACGTTGTAGGCCGCCGCCATACCAAAGACGGCTACCGCCACTACGAACGTCAGCAGCGCCAGGATGAGGATCTGTTGTCGCCACTCGCGTCGAAGCGCACGGACGGCCCAACGGGCTACGGCGCGCCGGGCGGGCAACCCTCCGCCCCGGGAGCGAGGCGTCATGGAGTCGGGTCCGGCTTGATCAATACCTCAGGACCGGTTACCGGCGTCGTGTGATCGACGATACGGCCATCCCGCAGAAAGATGATCCGGTCCGCCCACGAAGCGAGCTGTGCGTCGTGCGTGACGACGACGCCGGCGACGCCATCCCGGCACGCTGCTCGCAATACCTGCATGACGGCCTCTCCGTTCACCGTGTCCAACGCACCCGTCGGCTCGTCGGCGAGCAGCAGATGCCGATCGCCGACGATCGCACGTGCGATAGCCACACGTTGACGCTCGCCGCCAGACAACTCGTCGGGGTAGCGGTCGGCCTTGTCAACGATCCCGAGCCGCTCGAGCGCATCCATTCCCACGGGTCGGGCGCGTCGTGCCGTCACACCATCGAGCTCGAGCGGCAACGTCGCATTCTCCAAGGCGGTAAGGCCGGCGAGGAGGTTGAAGTCCTGGAACACGTAGCCGATCTTGTGCCGACGAATGCTTGCCCGTTCGTCCCGTGACATACCGGACAGCGGCGTGCCCTCGATCAATACTACGCCGCTCGTTGGTTCTTCCAGGCTCCCGGCAATCGTGAGCAGGGTGCTCTTTCCCGACCCACTCGGGCCCATGACAGCGATGAGAGAGCCGGCCTGCACCGCCATGCTTACGTCCACCAGCGCATGTACCTCGGCCCGCCCCTCCCCGTACACCTTCGACACCCCGCGGAGCTCGAGCGTCGTCATCGCCGCAACCCGATCTGACGCTGTAGCCGCTCGGGCGTCGACTTGAGCGTCGGTCGCTCACCAGGTCGGGCTTCACTGCGTCGTTTCAGCCGCGCCTCCACGGTATCGAGCCATCGAATCAGCCCATCGAGCCGGAAGATCTGCGCGTCGACAGACAGGCAGAGCTCGAACTCGGCATCGCCCGCCTCTTCCTTGAGGCGGGTGTATTGCTGCATGAACTCGACGAGCTGGCGTCTGTGGACCTGAATGAGCGTCGTGACGTCGACGTCCGTCATGCGGAGCGCAACCAGGATCTTGATCACGAGCTCACTACGAGGCGGCGATGCCTCGTCGGGCGGCGTCTGCAACCACCTGGTCAGCTCTTCCAGACCGCTGTCGGTCAAGCCGTACATGCGCTGTGAACCTCCGCTGTCGGCGGGTTCGACCAGACCATGGCGCTCCAGCCGTTGCAGCGTCGTGTACACCTGACCCACGTTGAGCGGCCACACCTCGCCGGTGCCGGCCTCGAACTCCTCCTGCAACTGCAGCCCGTACTTGGGCTCCGACCACAGGAGCGCCAACAACGCGTGTCGAACACTCACCGCAGACGATTCTCGATTGACATACGGGGTATTATACTCAGTAAGTTCACCGATGCAACAGCCGGTGCTCGGACACCGACTCTGCCGCTTGACGGAGCCCCTCGCGGAGGCTCGAGCAGCTGCTCTCGAACCACTGAGGGCACTCCGGCCTCTGGGACGCCTCACTTCAGTTGACCCGCGACCTCTGCCCCGCTGCGGTATCACCTCGAACCGGCACCGGGCCCGAGAGTGACTCCCCCGTAGGATTCGCAAAGCCAGAAACCGCCGCCGGCCTCGGAATTCCCCCGAACAGGCCCGGGCGGCCAGCCCACCACCCTACCGCCTGGCGGCGGCGCCGATCGCAACGACGAAATGGCCTTTGGTGGTCGCCATGTGGTCGCGGCTCTATGGCAAACCACCGTGACGCCCGACTCAACAAGCCGAACACCCTTGTAGCACAAGGGTGTTCGCGGTGGGCGCTACTGGGATTGAACCAGTGACCTCTGCCGTGTGAAGGTCTTCCAGGGGGTTTCCCTGACCTCAGCGAATGGCCAGGATCCCCTGTATTCATTGAGGATTCGGTGCCCATTGGCTTTCGTCAGTTTGCGTCGTTTTCAGCAAATCGCATCCTATTCGCGTCCTGGGCCCGGCAGCCGGCCTGTCGCTACGATGCAACTCGTGGAATTGCGCTACACCAAGCATCAGGTGCCTCGTGGCAGTCGTCCCGACGCTGTTGCCGGCAACGACGCCTACCTTGTCAAGGCCGTGTCGTATCTACGCCTCACCTACCAGATCAGGCTGTTGACCTTCCTCGCCTCGGAGAGCGGCGCACGATTGACCATCCGTGTCCCGAACGGCTGCAGCACGTCGCCTGAGTTGGCCTCATTCCTCTCCAACAACCGCCACGTGCGGCTGGAAAGGCACTGAGGCCGTGGGTCTCTATCTCTGCGTCTTCGAAGACGACGATACCGACAACGAACTCGATGGAGTCGAAGTCGGCGGCTACGACGACTTCGACTACTTCCGGGAAACCGTGCTCAACCACTTGGAGGATGGAGATTGGGGATCCCGCTTCCCAACCCTGATGAACCATCCAGACTCCGACGGGTACTGGACGGTCGAGGAGTGCCACAACCTACGATCGGAGATCCAGGTCATCATCGACGAGTTCCGCCGAATGCCTTACGAACCGTTTCCTGATGGTTGGCAAGTAGGCGTCGCGGACTCACTGGGACTACAGCCCACCAGCCTCGCCGATACCTTCATCGACATCGACGGTGAGCCGATGCTGGAAAGACTCCAGCGGCTCGTTGATACCGCGGCCAACGCAGATCAGCGGATCTGGTTTCAATAGCCGCACCCTTTCAGGCGATGGCCTCGCAGCCGCTCAGACGTAGCTGCAGCGAACAACGAACAGAAACATCGTCAGAGAGGAAGTAGCTCAGCCAGTCACGTCAGGCCGCTGATGCCAGAACCACTCCTCGACCTGGTCACCCAGGCGAATGAGGTCGCCCAGGTTGTAGCTCAGTGTCACTTGCGCCGACCAGACGGGCAGCCATGGCGTCGGGACGATCTGAACAGCCAGAGATACATGACCGTGGTTGTTCGTCGACGCCGACACCACGAGCTCCCGTGCAAACGATTCCCACCTGCGAACCCCTTCCCAGATATCACTTCGGCCGAGCTCTCTGATGAAGTCGCTCAGGGTGACAGAGTGAAGGTGCTCGACGCCCCCTCCACAGTGCTTCTGTCGGGATCGTGTCCCTCATCGCCCGCCACCGATTCAATGGAGCATTCTGCTTCAAGATCCCGTGCCCGAAGGCTGACCCTGAAGAGTGTCAGAGCGTCGGAGTGCGGGTATTCGAGATTCGAGAGGGTGACTGTCCCGCCACCGGGCGGATCACCCGCAAGACGGATCTCAGGCTTCATGGTCGTCATCCTCGCAGCGTCAATCTGTGCTCCGAGCCCAAAGCCGAGCAACAACCGGGAATCCCTCGTCACCAAGGAGCTCCACTGCTCGGGTCAGGTAATGCGCTAAACCATGTGCAGCCGAATCTCGCGGCATTGCCTAAGTCAGCATATTGCCATGGTGTGGCAAACATCTATAACTTGCAATCCGTTGAACCTTCGGACAGAATGCTCACGTGACAGTACAGGACCAACCATCAGAGCGGCTCCTCGAGCAGGCGATTGAAGCGTTAAGCGGCCTTCTGCCCAACGAGTGGACGGTCGAACGCGGACAAGGCCAAGCCCAGGATGAGGGCATGCCCGACGATCGCTTCATTGTGAAGGACCGCAGTGGTGCAGGCCGCTCGATCCTCGTCGACGTTCGGCCCCGCACCACTCCGGCGGAGTTGGATCGAGCCTACAACGACGCCCTCGCCCGACGAGTCCGAAGAGACGCTGGCAGCCCCATCCTCGTCGTCGCCAACTACCTCAGCCCGCGCAGTCGAGAAGTCCTCGAAGCTGCAAACATCAACTATCTCGACCTCACCGGCAACGCCCGGATCGCCATCGACTATCCCGGTCTCGTGGTGAGAACCGAGGGTGCTCAGCGCGAACCCACGCCACGACGCCGACCCGACCGAGGTATCTCGGGGCCCGCTGCCGGGCAGATCATCCGTGCCTTGGCGGACTTCAAGCCGCCGTACTCGGTGACTCAGCTTGCGGGACTCGCCGAGGTGAGCGCCGGCTACTGCTCACGAACCCTGCAAGCCCTCGAACGCGAGGCTCTCGTCCGACGCGACAAACGCGGAACGGTTGAGGAGGTCGACTGGCCCGCGATGCTTCGACGCCGTGGAAACGCCGTAGCTCTCTTCGACAACGCCCGAACCACGACCTACATAGCGCGTAGCGGTGCACGCCGAACTCTCGAAGCGTTCTCGGATCTCGGTGATCAGCGGTACGCCGTCACCGGCTCGTTCGCCGCGTCACGGATCAGAGCGGTCACGGCCCCGGTTGGACTGGCTGTCTACGCACCCGAGCCCGATACGCTTGTGTCGGCACTGAACCTGCTTCCCGCAGACCAGGGTGCGGACGTCCGGCTGATTCGTCCGGCAAATGACGGAGTCTTTGCGAGATCCTCAACGAGCGATGACACCCGCTACGTCGCACCGAGTCAGATCGTCCTCGACTGTCTGGGGAGCACCGGTCGTATGCCGCAGGAGGGCGAAGCGGTGCTCGAATGGATGATCGAGAACGAGGCCGCGTGGCGCATCAGCCCTGGCGGTGAACCGTGATCCGCCCTCCTCGGTTGATGGTCGAGGCTCGTCGGGCGCTGCTCGATGCACTCGATGCGCTCGTAGATCATCGCGGCTCATTGGTTCTGGTCGGTGCCCAGGCCGTGTATCTGCGGACCGATGAGGTTGCCCTGTCCTACACGGCCAGCTACACGACCGACGCCGACCTCGCGATCAACCCGGCCACGCTCGCCGCGACCCCGCTGCTCGCCGATGTGATGAAGGCTGCGGGCTTCAAGCGAACTCAACCTGATCGTCCCGGTATCTGGGGAAGGTCGATCATCGTCGAAGGCCACGATGAGGTTATCTCCGTGGACCTCATCGTGCCTGAGGCTCTGGCCGGCACCGGACGTCGCGGTGCCCGACTTGCAAGCCATGGCAAGCAGGCCGCGGGAAGAGCCGACGGCCTCGAACCGGCACTCGTCGACAGGTCGCCGATGTTCATCGCCTCCCTCGATCCAACCGACAACCGGGTAATTGCGTCGGATGTCGCCGGCGCCACGGCGCTGTTGGTGGCGAAGCTTCACAAGCTCGGCGAACGGATCGCACAGATCGAGACTCGACCCGACCGGGTGATCGCCAAGGATGCTGCCGACAGCTATCGATTGATGCTGCATCTCGAGACAGATTCGGCCGTCAGCACGTTCGGTCACCTTCTCGAACATCCAACGGCCGGTCCTTCCACCAGGAGAGCACTTGGCTATCTGAAAGCCCTCTTCACGGCTCCCGCAGCAGCAGGTGTGCGTCTCGCCGTTGAGGGTCTCAGCTCCGACCTACCCGCCGACCGTGTCGAGTTTGTCTGCGTCCGCTTCGCCCAGTCGGTGCTCGACCGGCTCTGAGCGCGCCTCCAGCCGCGCTTCGTGACTCTGGCGGATCGCCTGGTAACGCTTCGGAACAGCGCCCGTTATTGCCTGGATTCGAGGTCACCTTGAATGCGCTCAGCTTCCTGTCGGAACTCGTAACACGATGTAATCCGCTATCTGGTCTCCTCTGGCGTAAACCCAAGATCCAACATCAGGTGGAACCGGAGGAGCCAAATGGAGCCCGATGCGCCTCCCCCAGAGAAATGGGAACGGCTTCGGTGGGCGCTACTGGGATCGAACCAGTGACCTCTGCCGTGTGAAGGCAGAACAGGGCTCCTTGCGGCACAGGCCAATCCGGCGGAAACCCATATAGGACACGGGATTTAGCCTGTCGTCAGTTCTCGTCATCCATGGTCGTTTTCGGTTCTCTGACGGACAGTTGACGGACAGTCTCAGGTCAGGCTGTGCTGGTGCGCTCATGGGACCAAGCCAACCTCGGTGTTGCCGAACCTGACGTGAGCGATGGTTGTGAACTAGGCCGGTCAACGTTCGGGACACATCAAAGCCGACCCGCCGCTAGCGTCACCCGGTGTGGGCGTCAGCTCGCAACACCGGCGGATGGAAGCGACCGTACGAGGAAGGCCGACACCTCGGTAGGGATCGAAGCGAGTCCTCGATGATGGTCGGCTGGTGGGCGAGCTGCCTCACATCTCTTTGCACGGAGGCGACGATTCGAGTCGGGTCGAATGCTCGCTGGCGTTGGTGGATCCGGATACCAAGACCGTTGACGTCGATGTTGATGACCACCAGTTCTGGCTCGATGTACTTAATGTCCCACCCAATGCCCGGTATTCCTCCAAGAGGGTGGGGAAATTCAGTGAGCAGAACTGAGGAGAACTACGTGAGCGTGGTCAACGTCGACTGCCGGCTACGCCGCGCCGTAGATGGTGTCCTGGGCGAACATCACCCCCTCGAGTCCCCACCAGAGACTCGACATCATGGAAGGCTCATCGCAGCGAATGAACTGGGCGAGCGCATCGCCAGATCTGGCCCGGTGCCCCTCAACACCTGAGCGCGGGACCAATCGATCGAGCGGATCATGGATTCTGCATGCTTCACCTCCACGACCCCCGCCGGTCCAGGATCCACCGCAACATTGGGTGGGAGCGACGGGGGCGACTCTGCTTGGCAAGCGGCGTAGATCAGTTACTCGCGCCAGATTGGACTGCTACTCGGCCCCGCCATTCCCGTCGGCGGCTCATCGGAGGCCCGGGAGAGGCCAACTGTGCATTCACCTCTGAGGACCCAGCGCCGACGCATGCGTAACCACATTCCACCCTCATTCGACCGTGTTCACCCAAGCAGCCGGACGACGATTCGGCGTTCCGTCGGGCAGCTACTGCGGCTTCGGATTGGGAACCTGTGCTGTGTTGGTGGCACATCCACATCAGCCATCTTGGAACCCACTTCCCGCGACCAGACTATCGAGCATCTCGTCGTCGTTCGAGCCGAGAACACCGAAGACGTCGTCGTATGCGCCGTACCAGGTCCCATCCTCGCCCATCAACAACAGCAAGTGATCGTGATGCGCGAACCCGACCGGCACCAGCACTTGCCCCGCCCGCTCGCAATACTCGGCCACCCACGTCGAAGTGGTAAGTCCTGCCGCGGCGGCAGGATCGAACCAGAATGCATCGGGACGCGCGTCGCGCACAATGGCCACGCGCAATCCAACGAAACCGCGCAGGAACCTGATCAGGCCAGGCCATGCCTTGTAGCCAGCGTCCCGAAGAGCCTGCTCGGCTGACAGCGTAGAGCGTGACCCACCCGGACGCCATCCCTCGGCCATAAGTCTGACACGGGTAGGTTGCTTCATTTCAATATCCCAGGTAGCCACGAAGCGCAATTATCGCATGCCGGGAACATCTTGCCCGTCAGTGTTCGTACCGTGAAGACATCCAGATTGGCCAGGTCGGCACCGTTGCCCAACGCGGACGCGCAGGCTGCGACCTCTGCGCAGTTCGCTGCCGGCCAGGGTTCCAGACTTGGCTTCGGCAAGAGGCCCTCCAAAGCCGCAGGACGGACAGTGAACTGGCCACTAGTCCCGTAGTAGACGGATCCAGTCGTTCGGTCAACGGCCGCGGCCGATGCGGCGGCTGGACGACCTTCCGCTGCCGCGCGCACGCTCGCGGCGAATGCTTCAGCCTCGGCCTGGGCATTCGGTCCCGCGCTTGTGGCAACTCTAGTGGCAGCGGTCGCTCGGGTCACGGCCTGGGTGACGGCAGCTGCTCCTCCTGCGGCTAGGCCGACGGCGCCTCCTTGAAGCGTCGCAGTCCTGAACGATCCTACGTCGACGGTCCCGCCACCGTTGATGCCTTGGCTGATGAAGTTGTATCCGCCGGCGCCTAATGCGCCGACGGCTGTGCTTCCCCCGGCGAGTTGGAGACCCGAGGTTCCCATGAGGGCGGCTCCTCCACCCATTGAGGCGACGGTCAATGCCCCTCCGGCCACGAGAAGGAGACCTTGGGTGAATGCGTCGTTGTGTTCACACGCCCATGGCCAAAGGGCATTGCCACAGTCTCCTTTCATGATTCGGTCGAGGGCGACTGCGCCATAGTCGTCGAATCGTCGCATCCAGTCTTGGGTTTCGAGGGCTTTGAACTCGTCGTAGCTCAGCGATGTGCCACCACCGTTGGCGAGCGTTGCCCATGCAAAGTAGCGGTACTGTTGCAGGTCAGTGCCTGTACCCCAGTTAGTCGGCAGCGCACCACGACCATCAAGGAAGTTTGTGATGAACTCCCGCTGACTGTCGTCAAGGGTTATCACGACCTGCGCCGGGTTTGTCGCCACAATCTCCGAGGCTGGTTTGACCATCACGGACTGGTTCTCGAAGTTGGCTTCACCGGTGAGTTCACGGATCTTGGCCCGTGTTTCCATGGCCGAGATGACCTTGTTGTGGCGTTCGATCCGATCCACAGCCACCGCAGCACGGATCGGTGTGCCATCCGATTCGAACCCGGTAACCGCCGCACCCGCCCCATCCAACAGAGCTGCCCAACGCCCGTCCGGATCCCAATACGACATAGGGTTAGCGAAGGCGTAAGTGTACCGGTTCAGCGAGATCGGAGTGGATAGCTCGCCAAGCACGGTGTCGCGTGATCTGAATGCGGCGTCGGCACCGGAGTACCAGCGGGCTCCCATCCATACCTCACCCGATGCCGGGTCGGTGTAGTCACCTTGGAACCCCAATGTTTGGTTGGTGGTGCCGGTTGAGGCGACTGCTTCACCAAACGGGTCGTACACCACCGTGTCGGTCAACACACCAGCGACCGGGTCGAGTAATGCGGTGAGGTCTCCGTGTCGATCCAGCCCCGCCAACCACACATTATCTCCATCAGACTGTGCCACTACGCGGCCGGCTGGGGAACGGGAGTAGGTGAAACTACCGTCGGAAACGGGGTCGAGACCCATCCCGGCGTAGCCGAACCAGGTCACTTCGTTGCCAGTCGCCGCCGCATAATGCTCTAACACGGCGGAATCGTCGAGTGCCTCGTCCCAGTAGGCAACTTCGTCGATGACACCGTCAAACCAACGTGCCGCTTGGTTGTAGCTCTTGTATTGGCCACCGAGCTTGAATCCACCCAACTCGTAGCTGATCGTCCCGGTGTACGTGGCGGTAACCGACTCCCCGTCGACCCACACCTTGGCTTGGTTGCTGGCGTCGTCAAAGGTCGCTACAACATGTACCCATTCACCCTCGGTCAGCTCAACATCAGATGTCAGTGAAAACTGGTTCCCAAAGCTGAGCTTGAACTTACCGGCGGCGTTGGACACCGTCCACCCACGGTTGTAGTTGAAGTCATCCCGTGTGTTGGTGACCGCCACCTGAGGACTCCGGGACACGTCGTCGGGGCGGGCAAGGAACTCGATGGTGAACGACGAGTCGTTAAGCGGCGGCGCCGTCATCGCCCGGTTTCCCCAATCTGAGATCTGCATCGCTGTGCCTTCAACCGGCGACGTAACCCCCAGGGTCGGCGAGTTCACATAGCTACCATTGGTCGGTGACGAACCAGAATCTGTGGCCACCGACGATCCGGTAGGTTCATCGAGATGCCACCAATGCACCGGAGCATCGGCCGCGACCGTAGAACGATACGTATCGACCGTCGACGCCACCGTGCGGCTGGCGATCCGATCCAATCCGTCATAGCCGAAACCAGCCTCGTTGTTGTAGTCGACGAGCCGACCCAACCCATCAAACCCGTAGGTTGATGTTCCAGCCTGGTTGAGCGTGCCGCGCGGATCGTATAGATAGGTACCGTCGGGTCCGGCGACGAGCCGGTTCCGCTCATCAAAACTGTAACTGTCTGTCCCCGCTTCGACCCGGTTCCCCGAATCGTCCCACTGATACGACACAGCAGCCTGCCCTGGTGCATCCCACGAAAGCAGCCGTCCGGCTTCGTCGTAGTCGTAGACATGATCACCCGACATCGGATTGCCAGCCAGATCAACCGATTTGGTCCTGAGGTTCCCGTCATCGTCATAGAGATACCCAAACGCCGAAACCGGGGTTACGCCTTTTGTCAAGGTGTCAGACTGCAACGATCCCGCCGGGTCATAGTCGTAGTCCCGCTGCAACCCGGTTGCGCCGTAGCTGACCAGATCCGGTTGTGAATCGGAGGTCCAGTCCCAATCGATCTCTTGACCGGTGAGCGGATCGGTGTAGGTGTCGAGCTCGTTGCGTTCGGTCCACGAGAAGGTGTGCACACCGGCCGGGTCACTGCGTTCAACCATCCGGCCGCTGTCGTCGTATTGGAAGGTCACCGTGCCGGCATGATCCGATGCGGAACGCAGCAAACCACGGTCGTCGTAGCTGTAGGTGAGTTCACCTGCAGGATGCGACACCGACAAGAACACTCCGACAACAGGGTCGATCCTCACGATACTCCCATGGATACTTCCGATCGGCTCCTTACTACCCGGCAGCTGGCCGAGTACCTGGCAGCGCCCGTCGCCACGTTGTACGCGTGGAGACACGCCGGCGAGGGTCCGTCTGGCTTCCGGGTGGGAAAGCACATACGCTACCGCTGGACCGATGTCGACGCGTGGGTACACAGCCAACTCCACTCAACCGTAGGACGAACTCGTTGACCGGACCTCGCACCAGCATCTACGGTGAACGCCAGTGATGCCACAGGGTGAAGGAGGCGACGCGTGGCCCACATTCGACGACATCCCAACGCCCGTCACCGGTGGCAAGTCCGCTACGTCGACCCGCACGGCAAGGAGCGATCGAAGAACTTCGCCCGCAAGGTCGACGCCGAGAAGTTCCTCCACACCGTCGAAGTACAGAAGATCAGGGGCGAGTGGACCGACCCGGCCGCCAGAAGAGTCAATTTCTCAGAATGGGCCACCCAGGTCGATGCCACCCGCCCCAACCGGCGTGAGTCCACCCGAGCACGCGACTCTTCTTACCTGAGGAACCTGATCCTGCCGACCTTCGGCGATGCGGAGATCGGTGCGGTACAGCCAAACGAGATCAGAGCCTGGATTGCCGACCTGCAGGGTCAGGGTTATGCCCCCGGCACGATCGCCAAGGCGTATCAGATCCTGTCGCGGGTATTCCGGGTCGCCGTCGCCGACGGTCTCATCGCCCGTACCCCTTGCCGGGAGATCAAGCTCCCCAAGGACGACCGCGACGAGAATCGCTTCCTCACCGTTTCTGAGATCGAGCACCTCGCCGACGCCATCGACCCCCGTTACCGAGTGTGGGTCCTCACCGCCGCCTACACCGGACTCCGCTTCGGCGAACTCGCCGCTCTTCGCACCGACGACCTCGACCTACTCCGCCGCACCGTCCGGGTCGACGAGCAGCTCAGCAGGCAGGGCTCGTGGCAGATGGTCGCCGGACCGCTCAAGTCCAAGAAGGCCTACCGCACCATCGGCATCCCCGCCTTCCTGTGCGATGCCCTGGCAGCCCACTCAGCGAGTACCCATCGGAGTCGGATCTGGTGTTCTCCCACGCCCAAGGCGGGCCGCTGGACTACAACCGGTTCCGCCGCCGCCACTGGAACCCCGCCGTCGCGACCTCGGTTGGCAAGCCTTGCACCCCGCACGACCTCCGGCACACCCACGTCGCCATGCTGATCGCAGAGAACCAGTCGCCGCGATACATCGCGACCGGCTCGGACACGAGAGCACAAGAACGGTGCTCGACGTCTACGGACACCTCTACGAAGGCGTCGATGAAGCTGCGATGGAGGGTCTCGACCGGCTCCGATCGGAAGCCCAGACGGACAGTCGAGCCAGCCGAGGTGGTGGAGCTACGATCCGGAGCGTCGGAAACCCTTGCGCCATAAGGGTTTCCGGTGGTGGGCGCTACTGGGATCGAACCAGTGACCTCTGCCGTGTGAAGGCAGCGCTCTCCCGCTGAGCTAAGCGCCCGGAGCGCTCGGAGTGTAGCAATGGCGTCGTAGCATGCCGTCATGGATGTTGCCGAGTTCGAACAGGTCGTCGACGAGGTGCTTGCCGAGCTGCCTGAGTGGGTTGTCGAGCGGATCGACAACCTGCACGTCGTTGTCGAAGAGCGCCCCAGCCTCGCCCAACGACGGGAGCACGGCAACCTGCTCGGGCTGTACGAAGGCGTCATGCTGGCCGACAGGGGCGAGCACTACTTTGGGGCGATGCCGGACAAGATCACCATCTTCCGCCAACCCCATTTGCGGATGGGGCTCTCCCCCGACGCGCTCCGCAAACAGATCCGCAAGACGGTCCTGCACGAGATCGGACATCACCTCGGCATGAGCGACGAGCGGCTGCACGAGATCGGGTGGGCTTGAGCAGCAGTCGCATCCGGGAATGCAGTAGAATCTGCCAGTCTGGCTGCAACAACCCCGGGGGGCAATGATGAGTGAAACGTCGGCTGTGGCCAGGCGGTTGGCCTGGGCTCTTGTCGTCGTGGTGGGCGTCGCCGTCATTCTCCTCGCGTGGGGCCGACGCGAGCAGATCGAGGCCGGTGTCACGGTGTTTGTCGATGCGGTACCCATCGAATGCCCGGGCAGTGTGGTCGAGTCCGGGTCAATCAACGACGACGCTCGGATCCTCCATCTGGTCACCATCGAACCGGAGATGACCTGCAACCTTCGCTTCTTCGTCGCCAACAACACAGGCCACGACATCGCCGTCCAGTCGATCCTCTTGCCGGTTACCGGGCCAGCCGGCGGCCCGGCGATCGTGGCCACCAGACTCAACCCGACAACGACGAGCAACGCCGGTCCTGCGCCGGGAGAGGTCGACGCGATCTGGGATCGCAACGACACATTGATGCCGGGCGAGATCGGTGACTACCAGATAACCATCGAGTTCCGTCCCGGCGGCTGTAGCGCCGACGGCGGCATAATGACGCTCGGGACACCCACGGTCAGGATCCGGGCCTGGTTCATGCATGTCGATATCGGCAACGAGTTCATGCCCGTCGGGTTCCTGGGTTCCCCCGCGTCATCGTGTTGAGCGACCCGCCAAAAACCCCTAAGCCGTAGCGACAACCAGTCGATAAGACACACATGGCTAGGAAGTCCAATACCGGGGCAAACCGCGACCCTTACCGGCACTGCGAAGAACGTTGCCGGCATGGCCTCGCCCCTGGTATCACGCTCAGCGAGCTGCTGTCCGCACCGACACATCCTCCCTCCCGGTCGGTGCGGGCAGTCTCTCGCCCACCCAATCGCTGAGCCCAGCCCCCTAGCACCATCCCCAGGGAACTCCTTCTCGCGCTAGCGTGTCGTCGGCACAGACCGCTTTAGTGGAGGACCAGTGGACGAGCTACTCAAAACGATCCAGGACAAGACCGGCCTACCGGTGGAGAAGGCACAAGACGTAATCGAAACCGTCGTCGGCTTCATCACCGACAAGCTCCCCGGCCCGATCGCAGACCAGGTGAAAGGCTTTCTCGATGGAGACGGCGGAGACGGTGGCGGTGAGGGCCTCATGGACAAGGCCAAGGACGCTCTCGGTGGTCTAGGTGGTCTGCTCGGCGGCAACGACTAGCCGGCAATCCACGATCAAGCAAGTGGCTCGGGTCGACCCGGGCCATTTGTCTTTTAGGCGATCTCCCCCGGGGCGAGCAGCAATCAGCCTCTACACTTCTTTCATGGGAGGTAGTCGATACGCCGAGCAGGAGCTCCGCCTCGAGCCCAGCTGGCCAATCCAGAAGGGCCCGTATCTGGTCCTGCTCGAAGTCAGTGGTCCGCTCGAGAGACGCCTTCTGAACGGGTGGATCGAGCGGAATAGACCTGCAGATGCCCCAAAGGGTGAGATCCAAGTTGCGATCCTCCCCAGGAGCCGCCGCCGGGATCGGCGCCATCTCGACCCCCGTATCGAAGCCTTCCTGCAATCCGACACCGACCCGCTGGTCATCCCCATCCGGGTCTGCTGGCTACCGGAGAAGCGGGGCGGCCGCCGTACCGTCGGTTGGCGAGAACTGCTCAGCTTTGGCGACCCCCGCGACCCGGACCCCGTGCGTCAATATGTCATCTACAACCGCCGGCGGGACCGGGTCCGCATCGTTGCCGGCGGGGCGCTGCGGGGCTCTGAGATCCGCAACGCATGGGACGACCCGACCGGGAGAGGGCGCAGCTCGGGAATCAGCCTCGCCCTATTCGCCGCCGGGCAAGCCTGGATCGAGCTCGAAAGGGCGGAGCGCAAGTTGCGGGGCAGCCGTTACAAGGTACCCAAGTTCCCTCGTGAGTCGCTTATCGAGTCGCCGGTTTTCACCGCCGGTGTCGCCAGGTTGGCCCAGGAAGCCGACACGTCGTATGAGGCAATGGCCACGAGGACAAGACGATACGTCAAGGAGATCGCGGCAACTCATCGCCCGTTTGTCATCGATCTCGTCATCGGGGCCATCCGGTGGCTCATCAGGAAGGCATACACCGACCTCGTCTACGACGAGGAGGAGCTGGCTGCTCTGTACGAACTGAGCCAGCATCATCCGCTCGTCTTCCTCCCATCGCACAAATCGAACTTCGACCATCTCGTACTCCAATTCGTCATGTACCAAAACGGTCTGCCCGCCAACCACACTGCAGGCGGGATCAACATGAACTTCTTTCCCGTCGGCCCGTTCCTCCGGCGCAGCGGCGTGTTCTTCATCCGGCGTGAGTTTCGTGACAACGAGCCGTACAAGTTCGTCCTTCGCCGCTACATCGACTACCTGCTCGAAAAGCGGTTCCCCCTCGAGTGGTACATCGAAGGCGGTCGCTCACGATCGGGGAAGCTTCGCCCACCCCGCTACGGCATGCTTGCCTACGTCGTCGACGCCTATCTGAGAGGCGCAGCCGAGGACGTAATCTTCATCCCGGTCTCGATTGCATACGACCAGATCCAGGATGTTGGTGCGTATACGAGCGAGCAGGCGGGCGGTGCGAAGGAACGGGAGTCCCTCAAGTGGCTCGTCGCAACCATCCGGGGGGTGAGCCACCGCTTCGGAGCGATCCACGTTCGCTTTGGCGCGCCGATCTCGGCGAAGGCCTTCCTGGCGCTCGAGGATGACATGCCCGACAACCCAGACGACATCCGAAACCCGGCCGTGCCCAAGCTGGCCTTTGAGATTGCCAACCGGCTCAACGAAGCCACACCGATAACGCCGACGTCGCTGGTCGCTCTGACGCTGCTGAGCGCAGATGACCGCAGCATCACAGCTACCGAAGCCCGCGACCTGTTGATTCCCTACCTCGATTTTGTTGCCCGCCGTGACCTGCCGACCTCTGAGAAGCTCCGTCTCGACGAGGTCGATGCGGTCCGGGTGACCCTCGACGAGCTGACCTCGGCGGGCGTCGTCGAGCGGTTCGATGGCACCGACTCGTACTACCGGATCCGCGACAGCCAACACCTGGCGCTCGCCTACTACCGCAACACGATCATCCACTTCTTTGTCAACCGCGCCATTACCGAGCTTGCCCTCATCAGCGTCGTCAACAACGGCCACGACCGACCACTACGACGGGCGATCCTCAACGAGGCGCTTCGCATCCGGGATCTGCTCAAGTTCGAGTTCTTCTTCTCTGCTACCGACCCGTTTGAGCAGGAGATCCGTGATGAGCTCGCCGATCACGATGCCGACATCAACGAGCACCTGGCGGCAGACGACCCGGCGGCGATCCTTGCTTCGTTCCCCAACTTCATCTCAAACGCGATCCTCCGACCGTTCTTTGAGGCGTATCGGGTTGCCGGTGACATCATCGAAGAACGCGCATTCGAGAGCGGGCTCGGCGTCGAGACCATCTTGCCCGAGGCAATGCAGCTCGGTCGCGACTATCTACAGAAGGGTCTCGTCGCCAAACAGGCGTCGGTTTCGAAGGTTCTGTTCGAGTCGGCATTGAGTCTCGCCGACAACCGTGGGCTGTTCACAGGCAAACCCACGATCGTTGCCGACCGGAAGAACTTCGCCGCCGAGCTACGAGGCGTCATCACCGATCTCGACGCACTTGCGGCACTCGAAACCTGATCCAACGACTCATCGGTGACTAGTCAATTCGCGCGTCGAGAAACTAGTTGACTTCCCTCAGTGGTTGCCGATACACTCCGAGTAGCTGGAGAGTAGCGCTGGACTCACAGAGGTGACATGTGTCGGCCGAAGGCTTGACAAACGATTTCCCACTCGTCGAACAGGGTTACGACCCTGGACGGGTCGACGAGTACCTGGCAAACCAGATGCTTCACCTGCGCACCGAGGTCGACTCGGCCAGGAAGCGTATCGCTGAGCTGGAACAGGAACTCGAACTCGGCAGAGAGGCCGAGGATGCACTCAAGATGACCATGGTTGTAGCCAAGCGGGCCAGCGACGAGATCATTGCTAAGGCACGAGCCGACGCCGACGACCTCATCTCGAGGGCCCGGCGAGAGGCGTTCTCGTTGATGACCGAAGCCCGCAATGACGCAGAGAACTCCATCGGCGAGGGCAAAGCAATCATCGGCACAGCCCGTGACGAGGCGCTTCGAGTCGTCGAGGATATCCAGCAAGAGACTCAGCGGCTGATCGCCGAGCGCACCAACAAGCTCGCCAGGTTGCGTGAGGAGTACGAAGCCGAGAGCTCGGTGCTCATCGACAGGATCAACACCCTTCGCTCGATCGTAGATGACCTAGAGGCAAAGACGCTGACTCCGGCGACTGCTACCTCGCAACCGCCGCCACCACCGCCACCACCTTCACAACAAGAACAGCCCTCGCCTACCGGTGAGGGCAGAACCGCAGTCGCATCGGAGCCGGAGAACGGCACGGATCGTGAGTCCGAGGGCGAGGCACAAACCGCCCAGAGGATTCGCGAGTCCTTCTCCGGTCGTCGCTCGGCGAAACTCCCGCGGATCGGTGACGAAGCCGGCCGCAGCGCCCTTGCCGCAGCGACGGCGATGCGGGCGAATATGACCCATGAGCCCGACGACTCCGGAGACGATACCGGAGACGACGACCTGGCGGTTCGGACAGCCTGAGGGAGTGTCGCCAGCGGCCCGCACGCGTCTGGCTACTCACACGCAACTCCCTCAAGGCGAAGTGGGCGCCCCGACCGGGGCGCCCACTTTCTTTCTACGAGTGTGGTTGTAGCTGTGTGTTGGGTCCGAAACGGAGGCTGCGGTCAGGCGAAGAACGGGTTCTCGCCTGCCGTGTGGTCGGTCACGTCGACGACTTCGGCGATCTCCGGGACATGATGCATGATCGAGGTTTCGATCCCCTGACGCAGTGTCATCGCCGCCAGACCACATCCTTGACATCCGCCACCGAGCTCGACGAGTGCCCGGTCGCCGTCCACCTCGGCCAAAGTGACAAAGCCGCCGTGAGCAGCGATCGACGGGTTGATGTACATCTCGATGAGTTGCTGAACCCGCTCGGCCACCGTGCCTTCAAGCTCGACGTCGCCTTCGGTGATCGGTGGGGTTGCGGGGTTCGGGTTGCGAAGCACGAGCCCCGGTGCCGCAGGGTCTCCACCCAGGTCCAACACCGACCCACGGAGGTTGTCGACGCTTTCACCGTCGATGACGACGGGTAGGTCGCCGTGGTGTTCGACATAGTCATCGCCCGAGACATCCTCGGGGCGGAGGAACGCCGTCTCGTAGACAAACCCGTTGGCGTTTGTGCCTGCGATCCTCAGACCGAGGTGAAGGTCGGAAATGGTCTCCTGGGCACGTAACGCCAGGATCTCCGAGAGAGCGGGATCGGTTATTTCGACAACTGTTGATGAGTCCATAGACCCTTGATGTTACCGACCCTGGAACGGCAAACCCGACGTTCGGTCAGTCCTCGTACATGCCGTCGATGATGTCGGCGAAATGCTCGCTTACCTTGTTTCGTTTCACCTTGAGGGTCGGGGTCAGCTCCCCACCCTCGATCGACAACTGCCGTGGCAGGACGGCGAACTTCTTCAACTGCTCGACACGGGCAAAGCCGGTGTTCAGTTCGTCGACGGCCTGCTGTATCTCTTGGTTGATGTCGACGCTGAGATGGGCCGGACCTGTGAGGTTCTTTTCGAGCATGAAGCGCTCAGCTGCTTCCTCGTCGAGGGTCACCAACACCGACAGGAACCTACGCCGGTCACCGATCACTACCGCCTCTGAGATCAGCTCGTGATTCTTCAGCCCGGTCTCGAGCGGCTTGGGAGCCACGTTCTTGCCGCCTGCGGTGATGATGATGTCCTTCTTGCGGCCGGTGATCCACAGGAACCCCTCGTCGTCGATCTCACCGAGGTCGCCCGAGTGAAGCCAGCCGTCGATGAGCGTCTCGGCAGTAGCCGTCGGGTCTTTGTAGTAACCGGCAAAGACGTGCCTGCCCTTGGCCAGGATCTCACCGTCTTCGGCAATGCGCACCTCGGCACCGGGGAACGCCCGACCACCCGAGCCGACACGGATGGCGTCCGCCTGGTTCATCGTCGTCGGCCCACAGTCCTCCGACTGGCCGTAGACCTCCTGGACACGCAGATCGAGCGTCATGAAGAACTCGAGCACCTCGACTGAGATCGGGGCCGCAGATGTGATCAGGATGTTGGCTCTCGACAGACCTAGCGCATGCTTGATCTTCGACAGCACCAACGTATCGGCAACTTTGTATTGGGCTGCGAGCAGGCCGGACGGCTCCTTGCCGTGGTTGCGCAGATCCGTCACTTTGGTTGCCACTCCCCTGGCCCACGCCGCGATCTTTGCCTTGACCCCCGTGGTCTTGGCCAGCTCGGCGGTGACCCCCGCCTGGAACCGCTCCCAGACCCGGGGTACGGCGAAGAACACGGTCGGCTGGACTTCCTTGAGGTTGTCGGCGAGCTGCTGGATCGACTCGGCGTAGTAGACGGCCCAACCGGACGCTGCCGGACCATGCACCGAAAAGATCTGCTCTGCGATGTGCGACAGGGGAAGGTACGAGACACTTGTGTCGTTCTTGGTGATCCCGGTGGCGCTTATCGCCTGGTCGGCGGTCCAGACGATGTTGTCGTGGGTGAGCATCACGCCTTTCGGCGGCCCGGTAGTGCCCGACGTGTATATGAGTGTGGCGAGCTGGTCGGGTTCGAGGGCGGCCAGCCGTGCGTCGAATTGTTCGGTTGGGACCTCGGCGCCCTTGGCGTTGAAGTCCTCCCACGACATCACCATCGGGTCCGAGATGGCGGGCCCACCTCGCATGACGACGACATGACGAAGGTTTGGGAGGTTGTCTCGTATCTCGTCGATCTTCTCCCACTGACCCTCGTCTTCGATGACAAGCAGGGGGGATTCCGAGTGCTCGAGGATGTACTGGCACTCTCGTGGTGAGTTGGTCGCATAGACGCCGGCGGGAACTGCACCGACTGCCATCGCGGCGACGTCGGAGATCACCCACGAGGGCTGGTTGAACCCGAGGATCGTCACCACGTCTCCCGGTTCGATACCGAGCGCGATCATCGCCTTACCTGCGCTGATCAGCTCGTCGGCATAGGTGCGCCATGTCGTCGGCTGCCAGGCGCCTCCGGCCTTTACGTAGTAGGCCGGATCATCGCTGTGGAAGTCACCGTTTCTGAGGATCTTGAACGGAACAGTCTCGACCTGCACTCGCTTGTCCCTTCGCTATACCCGAATGGAAACCCTATACACCGAACGGAAACACTGTAGCGGCCACCCCGGCCATCACGCTTGGCAGACGGGGCAACAGTTCTCGGAGTTGTGGTCAGGCTTCGACCTCGACCAGCGCGTTGGTCCTCAGGTCGAGCACCCGCTCCACCGAGCTTCTGCTTTCGGCTATCCAACGGGCAAGACCTTCACCGTCCTTGCGGACGATCCACCAGGCCACGTCATGGGAATCGGACGCCCGAAAGTCCCGCCAGAGACGGCGTGCTGCTTCGATCGCCTCCCGCTCGTCGTTGAAGCTGCCGATGAGGGTCTCGATCGGTCCCTGATATGCCATGCCGGGCTCGAGAGCCGGTTCCCGGTACTCCGTGGCGGTATAGATGCCTTCCTGCACATTCGCCTCACTTTCCTCAAAGCCCCCACCATCCTAGCGACTACGCCACGTAGGCGCTGCGACTACTCAGCGTCCTCGCCCATCCCAGGCCCACGATGTAGCCAATTACCGACTAGGAAAACAGATGAGTTCCCCGAGGATGGGTCCACCTGAACTCGTTCGAGACGCCGTGACCAACAGGCAGATCGGAGGGGTAGCGTCGCTGGGAAGCGGCAATGAAAAGCAGCGCCGCATTGCGGAAACGGAGACCCCGCACATGGCCGACATCAAGGCACAGACCGAGACCCTCATCGCGGGGATCAACGAGGGCAATCTCGGTGTGATCGACGAGCTCTTCCACGATGACTTCGTCGAGCACGAGGAGCTGCCGCCCGGGATACCCGACGGCAAGGAAGCACCACGCGCCATGTTCTCGATGCTGCTCAGCGCCTTCCCGGACTTTCATTACACCGTAGAGGAGATGCTCCAGGACGGAGCGAAGGTGGTAGTTCGGGCGCGCTTTTCCGGAACACACGATGGGGGCGAGTTCATGGGTATCCCCGAGACCGGGAATCGGTTTGACATTGCCGTCATCGACATCATGGAGTACTCCGGTGACCGGTTGATCGGCCACTGGGGTGTCATCGACAGGGCAGCAATGATCGAGCAACTCGGAGCGGGAGAACCACCCCAGGGCTGAACCGGCGCTTCACGGACCACGCTTCACGGACCACGCGGGGCCATCAGCTCCTCCAGCCGTCTATCCCGGTGGCACAGTGGAAACGCGGGTGAGCGCCATTTCGCGGCGGAATTTCTTCCAGTCGGACTTGCTCGTGGACCATGCAACGTCGGTGATGATCGCTACCAGCCCGATGACGATGAGCAGCATCCAGGACCAGGCGGGGGCGTCCATGGCGAAAGCGGCGCCGAGCATGATGAACGGGATTGCTTTCGTGACGAGGGCGCCGGAGGCATGCATCCAGGCGCGTCTCGCCGCCGGGGTGCGCAGATAGCTTGCGTAGTCGGTCTTCACCCCCGGCTGCGGCTGCTGGATGCGCCCGATGAACAACCACGTGAAGCGAATGCCAAACCGTCTGCCGACCACGAGATGACCCAGACCGTGGGTGGTGACCAGCAGCCCGCCCGTCCCGACAATGAGCAACACACCATTGAGTGGAGAGTCGACGTAGTACCCCGCCGCGACCACGCCGAGAGCGATGAGCGTCCCCGCCCAGAGGAGCGCTTCGCCAACTCCGATGGGTATCGACCACAAGGCCCAGCGTCGGAACGCCTCATCGTCGATCCTTGCGATGCGATCGGCGTGCTTCTCGGTGAGAGCACCGTCCCGCTTGACCGCCGCGACCGCCTTCCACAGGCCGAGACTCCCCACGTCCACAGGCCCGGGTTGATCGAGCCGATGCTCACAGGCCGCGAGCACCTGTTCGATCTCATGGGACTCCATCGCACCTCCGTATCCTTCTCTACGCGACCTTACCCCAGCCGGTTGGTACCCGAGGCAGCCCATCTCCACGACAGAAGCCTCCGTGGCGTATGAACGGCCCGAGTGGAGCGGGCAGATCAGTGCGCTACAGCTCCCACGGAGCACAACGAAGGAACCCGAGGGCTCGATGACGAAGGATGGGATCCGGGCCTCGATCCTCTCCTCGAGGGTCGCTGCCCCCGACGCGTCGCCCGGATCAGAGTGGCGCAGGCGGAACTGCCTTCAGAGGAGTGGCGATGTCGGCCACCTCCTTCGCTAGGTCTGCCAACCGGCGATTACGGGATTTGTGATCGAACCGACCCGGCTCACAGTCGTGATTACCTCGTCGCCCGGCTGCAGGTAGCGCGGCGGCTCTGCAAACACCCCCACTCCCGCCGGCGTGCCGGTCGTGACGATGTCGCCGGGCTCCAGCGTGATGTGACGACTGGCAGCCGCTATCACCTCAGGAATGCTGAAGATGAGAACCGAGAGAGCCGTCGTAGGCCCGGTCACGATCACGCCCCGGTTCAACGCGGCGGTCGGAGCCCGCCGCGTTCGCCACCTCGATGCCGACCCTCGCCAGGGTGCGTCACTCGGAGCGGCCTGGCTGCTCGCACTCCTCGGTGCGGCCGCGCGACACGGACTGAGCGCCCTGACGGTCGACGGGGCCGTCGGCCCGGCGGGGCTCGTCCGTCGTGCCCGCGACGGAAGGCCCGAACTGAGCCCGGCCGGGAAGATCCTCCGTAGCCTCAACTTCACTACTCAGCCAATACGCATGGCCGGTCCAACACCCAGCGAAAGCCGCACCGTGATCTATCTCGTCGTGACCCGCCCGGATGAACATGATGTCTTCGTCGCCAACGTCGGAAGGCGAACTGAGCAGGTCGTAGTCACGCTCGACGGCGATCCCATCACTCTTGGTCCGATCGACGGCAACGGAGCGTCCGCATCCCGATCGGGACGCCCGATGGCGGCTCCGGCAGAGCCCCGGGACGTCAAACCCGGAGAGGTCATGTGGGGATCCCAGGCACGACCAACTCCGTATGACACGGCGCCGGGTACGCGTACTTAGGCGGGTTGTGGTGCGCAACCGGCTCCAAACCGCTCAATCGGCTCCGTGGCCGAGTCTCATGTAGATCATCGGCGCTGGCTGCCGAGTTGTGATCGCGCCCGCTCCCGTACCCTGGTACGCCAGCGACCAGCACCGCTCCACGTGCAAGTCGAAGATGATCGCCGGTGCCGCAGGCTTGGGCGCACCCCCTGGCCGCCGTTGCCGGGGGCAGGAACGCGGTTGGGGCGCCGTGGTCCGGCGGGAGCTCTGGTGGGTCGTCGCCACCCTGGGCGACTGGTAGGGTCTTGCCGGTGGAAGTGATGCGGTTCACCGATCAGTACGGGTTGGTGGCCACCGTGTACGGCACGACTCCCGGCGAGCTCCGAGCCCGGGACGAGCGGCAGGGACAGCCGCTTCAGCGGTGGATCGCCGTCAGTGAGGGTTCTGCGGTGGCGGCGGTTGGCACGTGGCAGCGTCCTGATGATCGTATCTTCTTGCATTTTGTTGGTGAGGACCGCTCTGCGTATTCGGATCTCACCGATGCGGTCGTAGACACACTTGGGCGCTCGGTGTATGTCTTCGCCGAGGCGAGAGACGGTGAGCTGGTTGACGCGCTGCAAACGGCAGGCTTCGATGTCGAACTCGTCGAGGAGCGATTCCGGGTTCGCTTCGACGATGCACTCGAGTGGCTGCGGGGTGCATGGGTTCCATCGGGGCTGAGCATCCACACGGCCGATGCAGTCGATGAGGACCGACTCTTTACGCTGGACAACACGCTTCGGCAGCTCACATTGGGTACCGATGGCTGGCAAGGTGACCGGGCGTGGTTCCACGACGAGCTGGCCGAGTCGCCTCCGTTCGACCCGTCGGCGTATCTAGTCGCCGTCGATAACCGCACCGGCGACTACGCCGGGTTGGTGCGGATATGGCGCAACCCCACCGGGCCTAGGTTCGGCTTCATAGGGGTCGTACCGCAATACCGCACAACAACCATCGCCGGGGCGTTGCTGCGACGGGCGCTGCTGGCGGCATCGGAATGGGGGTACGAGACGTTCACCACCGAGACCAGCCCCTCAAATCCGACGATACACAAGCGGATGCGCCGGCTTGGTGCTGAGAGCCTCGGGCAGTTCTACCAGATGGTCCGCAACCCACCATCGTGAGTCAACTCAGCAGTGTCAGCCGGTCAACTTAGCGATTGAGGACTCGATCTCCTCGATCCGGTAGGTCACGTTCCGCTCGAACAGATCCACCGGCATTGCGCCCACAGCGCGCCGCTCGAGCAGCCACAGGACGGTGGTGCAGTGGCGAAGCGCGATCATCAGCTCCAGATCCTGCTCATCGGCTGAGGGGAAGGGCCGCACCGACTCGTAGCCGTCAACGAACCAGCCGCGAAGTTCCCGGTAGCTTCGGTAGTCCTTGAGGTTGCCGAGCAGACCACCGAGGTCCTGGAGATAGAAGCCCCATCCGCAGTCGTCGAAGTCAATCACTGCGGTTTGGCGGCGGGAATGGAGACAGTTGAGCAGGATGAAGTCGTGATGCAGCACGCCGTAGGTCCCCGGTGTGCGAATCAGCTCAGCGAAGAGATCTCCAGCCCGCAGCACGACCTGGTCGACCAGCTGTCGATGCGACGTGCTCTCGATCAGACGTAGCCGCTCAGCGTCGAACAGTGTGGCGATGTCCCAGGTAGGCAGTTCGAAGCTGTCGGGTGGATCGAACGTCTCCGAGAATCGGTGGATGCGGCCCAGCGCCTGCCCGATCCGAAAAAGAGTCGCACGACCGGCCCCATGTCCAGGGCGGCGAACCGCTCCGTCCAACCAAGTCACCACGCTCGCGTACCGGACCTCACCGCCCGCCTCGATGAAAGCCACGACGTCACCGCTCCGCGCCCTGACCGGATGCGGCACGACCACCTCGGAGCGTTCCGCAAGGGCTGCCACGAAGGTGAGTTCCGACCGGATCTGTTGCGGCGGTCGATAGCCCGGCCGATGGATCCGTAGCGCGTAGTCGCCTCCTGGCGTGTGCAACCGAAAAACCGCGTTGTTGGTGACACGGACCTCAGCGCAGTCGGAAACGTCAAGCTCGTAGTGCGCGAGAGCCTCTTCAACAAGTGCAGCACGTACAGACGAGCTGTTGATCATGCCACCAAGCTAACCGGCGAACGCAGTTCGCGAGCCGCCCAGATCACCCGCCTCCCGACACGTTATCGAGCGCCGCTCGGCAGCTTGCGCCAGGTCGTCACCGATTGCACTACTCGGTCATTGCGCGAGCCGAGCTGTCCGCCGCAATACCGCCGCCAACCTGGTGAGAGGTTGGAGGCTCTACACGGGGACGGCAGCTGCTCGATAGAGCCGGTTGTCCACGAGAGTGCTATGGCCTTCTCACGAGACTCCTGTAGCACGGAGCGGCGAGGTGCCGCTCTGGGGGTCGGCGATGTTGCGTTCTCGCCCGGATCTGACTGTCTGCGCTATTTGGCTGCGAAACAGAGGCGTTGATAGGTCAATATTCTGACCTATACTGGCAGCGATGAGCGACACCCTCCCATTCTCGGAAGTCAAGGCACGTCTCTCCGAACTGGCCGACCGGGTCGAGGTCGAACACGACCGAATCCTGGTGACCCGCAACGGACAACCCTCGTTTGTGCTCATGAGCCCCGACGACCTGGAATCCCTCGAGGAATCACTCGACATCCTCAAAGACGACGAACTGATGACCTCGTTGCGACGGTCAAGACGAGAAGCCGCCAAAGGCAAGCGACTCCGCCTTTCGGATCACGTCTGAGGCGACTTCGTGTACGAAGTCGAGATAACCCCTGAGGGTCTACGTCACCTCAACCAACTCCCCGAAAAGGTCCGCAACGCTGCGTTGGCAGCCATGCTCGGGCCTATCGCTGATAATCCACAGCGGCTCGGGAAGCCACTGCTCGGCGAACTCGAAGGGCTCCACTCTGCCCGGCGCGGTGACTATCGCATCATCTACGAGATCTTCGAAGACCAAGAAACCGTCCTAATCCACAGAGTCCAACACCGCCGCGACGTCTACCTACCAAGGTAATCAACCGCCCACCAAAGCGTGGGTCTCCGGAGCCAGCAGCAAGGCTGGCATCCCGCCGAAACAACGCTGAGTGGCCTGCCTACCGAGCGGCGAGCTGAGTTGCGATGCAGCGCACGCGGCAATCGGGCGGCGTTATCGCGACTGGATTGCTGGTCTGATCGGCGTTGGATTAGCTGGTTATGTCGAGGATGAGACCGAGCGTGTCGCGGATCTGTGTGACCGCAGCTGGGCCGACATTCCCGATCACCTGGTCCACTCGTCCGCTCGACACTGCCCTGATGTGCTGGCACTGGGCCGCAGAGGGGTTCCGTAGCCCGTTGTCGGTGTCGGGTTCCAGAGCAATCTCGGCAGCGAAGCCTCGCACCGTGCTGGTCAACGGCACTACCTGGATCACGTTCGGCTGCGCATCCAAGATCCTCTGGGCGGTGACCACGATTGCGGGATGACGAAACCCCGCTTCGCGACCTTGTGGAATACCGAGATCGAGTTCTATCACATCACCCGAGGTCAGCATCGAGCCAATCCACCTCGTCGCGTCGGAGAGAAGCAGTGAGTTCTTCCCCGATCCGGTCCTGTCGTAGACGCCGGACCGCTAGAGCAACGGTCTCCCCGACCGTGGTCCCCAGACGATCAGCTAGTCGCTTGAGTTCCTGGTGAGTGGCTTGATCAATTCGAACACTTGTACTCTGCATAGCAATCAGTATACAACTCTGCATGCACCACTGGAGGCGATTCGACACCACACACCGCACAGATACCCCTTCCCGCCCCGCGTTATCGCGCACCCGCGCCTGCGCGATCCGGCATTGTGTCGGTAATCCCGTTATCTGGGAACAAGGTTGGGTGGCCGAGCAGATAAGCGCGACATTGCTTGTACTCGAACGCGCCGCCCCGGGCTTCGCGAGGTTGCTGCGGGTGACAGGCCACAGCGAGTTCGGTTGGGCCAGGGCGGAGATGCCGCTTCCGAGCGCTCGGGAACATGCACGTTTCTGCTCCGAAACCGGCATGAGACCGAACGTCGGTGGGGATCGGGAGCCCGTGACACTTCACAGGAGATCAGCGCTCGCGTTTACTGTAGACGGCCCTCCGGACCAAGCAGGTCTCCCGCGACAGCCGATTAGAATCTAGCCCTTGAACGAATTGATTGATCTGGGTTAGTCGGCCGCGGTGCCAAAGGCTGTGGTGTCGTCCGTGCCGCTGCTGGGTGACTGGTACCTCAGGTCCGTCCGTCCAAGCCTCCTTGCTGCTCGGGTTCTGTGGATCCGAACGGTTATTCAGCTCTGGCTCATGTTCATGGTTCTTACGGTCATTGCCGAACCAGGTGACGGCTCTCTTGAGCCGTGGGTCTTGCTAGGCGGAACGTCGGTCGTTGCAGCGGCAGCCATGGTCTTCGTCCGAGGGACCATACCGCGGCGGGTCAAATCTGGCACGGAGCCCGCGGCTCTGTTCTCGTCACTGGTGACTGTGTTGATTGCTTTTGCCTCCACGCCAGCTCTAGTTGGTCTTATCGGTTTCTTCATGGGCGGAGGCTTCCTCACCTACGCGGTCGGCCTGGGTGTGTCCCACGCACTGTTGCTCGTGGCGATCCCTTCGGCATCGTTGGTCGAGCGGCTACAGCATCATCTGTGTCGACTCGAATACGAGACCGATCTTCATTCAGCAATCGTGGCCAAGTAACCAACGAGCGATTCACCGATCCCGTGTCCGCGCACAGATTCACCCACAACCGCTAACGATCTCGCGCACTCTCGAACGTTTCTCGATCCGGCGATCGGCACCAGCTGTCCGCTATCTTGGAGCAGGGTTGGCAGCCAATCAGGTAAGCCGTGACTTTGCTTTACTTGAGCCCCGAGAGATCCTTGCCGAGCACCTCACCACGGATTCGGCAGGCCCGAACGGATTGATCCTCACCGCCTCCGAAGGTGGAAACATCCCGCGCAACAAATTCCGCAGTCGATTCTGGCTCTGCCCGTGACGCTCGCCACCACTCTCCAGCCGAGTGGAGCGATCCTGATGTGCACCGAACGTGTGCGCGACACCCCGACTGGGAGCCTCCGTGGCCCTTGCACGGACCGAGCGGAGCGGGCACATCCCTACGCGCCAGCGCCCACGGAAACCCCCACTACAGCCCGGAAACAGAAGAGACCCTCCCCCACAGAATGGGGAATGGGTTTCCGTGGGCGCTACTGGGATTGAACCAGTGACCTCTGCCGTGTCGAGGCAGCGCTCTTCCGCTGAGCTAAGCGCCCGTGTTGTCAAAATGCGCTAGGCATTGTATCGCCCGAGGCGACGTCGGGAATCGAACCCGAGTACAGGGTTTTGCAGACCCTTGCCTAACCACTCGGCCACGTCGCCGAAAGTCAAGGGCGGTCTGAGACCGCCCTCGTCCGAGCGGACGACCGGATTCGAACCGGCGACCTCAACCTTGGCAAGGTTGCGCTCTACCAGCTGAGCTACGTCCGCGATTAGCGGCGATGTTACCACCTCGTCTGCCCTGAGTGACTCAGGTAACGGCGCGTCAACTGCCCGTGGAACCGAACCCTCGCACGCCACGCTGAGACCCGGGAAGCTCTTCGACTTCCTCCAGCTCCACGCTGGGCACCGGGACGACTACGAGCTGTGCGATCCGATCACCACGGTCGAGATGTACATCCGTTTGCCCGTGATTGATCAGGATGACCTTGAGCTCACCCCGGTAGCCGGAATCCACCACCCCCGGACCGTTCACCACGCCGATGGCGTGACGGGCCGCCAGACCGCTACGGGGGGCAACCAATCCGGCGTGGCCTTCGGGGATGGCGACGGCGATGCCCGTAGGCACCATCGCCCACTCCCCGGGTTCGAGTACTACATCATCACGGGCATGGAGATCAACCCCGGCATCACCATCATGAGCGGAAACCGGGACGGGTAGTTCGGGATCGAGCCTCAAGAAAGGTATCTTCATAGCGGACAGATTCTCGTCGGACTAGCTTGCTGCAGCAAGGGCGTGGCTTTGGACAGCGTGGAAACAGCAGAATTACCCGGCAACGACGCGTCGTGGTATCGAGCGCTGCTCGAGGATGCCGACGTTGATGTCGCCCCCGTTGGCGACCAATTCACTGATCCAACACCACAGCCATCACAAGACGCTCTGCCGCTGATCGGCGATCCGGAAGAACCCGGACCACACGCAACGGACATCCCCGCCTGGCTCACCGCGCACGTCGAGCCGGTACCGGCCATCGGCGACGAACCACCGGAAGACCAGCCGCCGGATGACCAACCAGCGGACGACCAACCATTGGACGACCAATCACTGGACGACCAACCACCAGCCGACGACTCAGCAGGGGACCAACGACCCGAGGACGACGCAACACACGGCGAACCGACAAGCGAAAAGTCGGCAATCGCCGTCGATGGTAACGATGTGGAATTGCTGGTAGCCGATGAGCCCCCGGTCGAGGAGCAGAATCTTCTCATCGACGTGGACCCGGAGACCGCAACTGAAGACATCGAGCCGGATGTAGTCCAACCGGAGGCGACGGGACCGGTCCCGGAGCCGGAACCGGATCGGGAGCCGACACCAGGGGAAAAGTCGGCGGAGATGGTTGGCAAGCTGTGGACGGCCCGCACCCCTGCGAGTCCAACCGACGTCTGGGCTCCCGACGACATGGACCGGCAGATCAGCTCCTCGCGGAGCTTCCGCTGGTCAACGGTCGTCGCCTTGATCGCCGTCGTCGGTCTGGTCGTTGTTGGGTTGGTGTTGCTTCCCTCGATCACAAGAGGTCGCGCCAACGCTTACCGGGAGGCTATAGGCACAGCCCTGCACAGCCTTCGAACCGAGCTTCCGGAGACCCAGACCTCGCTCGAGGTCGCGACCGAGCCCGACTCGACGATCACCGATATGAGCAACCTGTCCACACAGCTGACCGCACTCAGCGCAAAGGCGTCCACTGTCGACGCCGTGGGGCAACAGCCGCTGCCAAGCTCGCCACCGCTGACTTCCTCTGAGCCCATTGATGAGCTGGCACCGATCCGCCAGCGCCTCGAACCACTGGCAACGACGGCACTCACCATCCAGCGCAGGATCGCAAACCTGGCCGAGTACCGCACGCTGATGAGCGGCTTTCTCGTCCTTCCCGAGCTACCGGCCGAAGCGGAGTCGTCACAACAGGCTGATTTGCGGGTGGCGCTTGCCTCGGCCCAGGCAGAGTCGGCGTCGATTCTTGCCGACTTGCCGGACGATGTCTCGCTGTCCGACCATCGCGCCACGGCCCGGGAGATCAACACCGGTTTTGCCACATGGCAGGCAGACTATCTGGAGGCTCTCCGCACGCGGGACGCCGTCACCGCTGAAATGCTGACCACACAACTCATCTCACAACTACGGCAGCTCGACGCTGAGCTCGTAACACCGCTTGCGCAGATTCGTCGTCAGACCGATGCCGACCTCATCGACCTCGCCCGGTCCATAGATGAGGTATCGGCCCTGGTCAACGGTGAGAACCCTGTCGAGTAACCGTTCAGCGGTTCCGCTCTTCGAGACTGGCCATCTCACGTTCGAAGTCACCGGCCCCGGTGAAGTCCTTGTATACAGAGGCGAAGCGTAGGTAGGCAACCTCATCTGCGGCCCGAAGACCCTCCAACACGGCATCGCCGATCTCGGCGGCCGAGACGATCGAGTTCGTTGGAGAGAAGAGGTTCCCGGCGTCGGTGACGAGTGTCTCGACGAGACCCGCACGAACCGGCCGGTCGGCGAGGGCTTGCTCGATCCCGAAGCGAACCTTGCCTGCCGAGAACGGCTCCATCCTGCCGTCGCGTTTTTGTACCATCTGCCGATATGCGGCTCGTTCGAACGTCGTAAAGCGGTGACCACACCGGATACACTCCCGGCGACGTCGAATCGACATGCCTTCCTCTGCGGCGCGGCTGTCGATGACCTTGGTTTCCTCGGATCGACACATCTGACAGTGCATTGCCGGGAGGGTACCAGGGCGGCCAATTTGCGAAGTTGGGATGAGATGACCGATAGCCTCCACGGACCGGGCGGCATCCGAGCGGACCTGCACGAGGCAGCCGGCGGAGTCGCAGACATGGTCGACACGATCACGGACTTTGCAGCCCCCGGGCTCGGCAAATGGGATCTGATGGGTCTCAGCGGGCATTTCATCCGTGCCTAGAGAACCCCAACCCGGTACCTTGCCGAGCCCGAGCCGGAAGGGATCCCGCTTCGGGGTGCCGCCAGCTACATCGCTGCTTATCTCGAGCGGCGTGACCGGGACATCTCGGCGATGGAGAGCTCGGTTGCAGAACGGGGCTTCGTTGAGTTGACCAACGAGGACCGGCACCCCGCCGAGCTCATCCGGGAGGCGGCGGTGGCTCTCGATGATGCCTTGGCCATCAATCCGGAACATCGGCTGGTACCCACCCCGTTCGGGTCGCTACGTCTCGACGAATATCTGCGCACCCGAACGCTAGAGGTGACCGTCCACGGTCTCGATATCGCCAGGGCGATAGGAGCCGTCTGGACGCCACCGCCACCGTTGCTCATCGATGCCATCTCGCTTCTCGGAGAGGTCGCACTACTGCGTGGCTCGGCGGTCGACCTCATCTGTGTCCTCACCGGACGCACACCGCCCGAACCCCGTGACGTGCTTCCGATATTGCAGTGAAACCGCGAAGCGGCGTTATGTCTCGCCGTGAACCGGCACCACCAGCACCTGACCGGGGTGGATCAGGCTCCCGTCGAGTTCGTTGAGCCGCTGGATCACGGCAACTTCGTAACGCACGTCGCCATCGGCTATTTCGGCGGCAATGTCCCACAGCGTGTCCCCGGACCTGACCGTATAGTCGACGGTCGCCGGCTCCGGCCCCGCCGCCATGACCGAGGTGGCGAGAACAAGCACCAACGCCACCACGAAGGTGGAGATGATGACCAGAATCCGAGTTGGAGCGGTCAAAAATCGTGGCATTGCGGATGTCTCCTTCTAACCTTTGTTCCCCGGTCATGGCCCCGGCCGGAACCTTTGACCGTTTGGCCCGATCTCGCGGGCCGGTGAGCAGAACGTACCTCCTGGGTGTGACACGTTTTCCGGTTACCCGGAACGGCCATACCTCGAACGTTTGTTCGCATAGAGACACCATAAGCGAACACCCGTTCGACTGTCAAGTCGAACATATGTTTGGATTCTCGCGAAAAGAGCTCTAAACTCGGGTCAGCACGAGAAAGGCAGCCCGATGATGGCCCGCAAGCAGATTTCGGCCCGACAGCGAGAGATCCTCGATCTCATTCTCGAGACGGTGGCCGACCGTGGCTATCCACCGTCGGTGCGGGAGATCGGGGATTCGGTGGGGCTCAGCTCCCCATCAACGGTTCACAGTCATCTCTCGACACTGGTCAAGGCCGGGTATATTCGCCGCGACCCCAGCAAGCCGAGGGCAATCGAGGTCCTCGACCCGGGTGAGGACACCCGCTCGCTACACCGGGCACCGGTAAGGGATGTGCCAAAGGTTGGGCGGATCGCGGCGGGCTCACCCATGCTTGCCGAAGAGGACATCGACGAGATCTACCCGCTCCCGGTTGAGCTGGTTGGCGACGACCCGGTGTTCATGCTCGAGATCAGGGGCGACTCGATGGTCGACGCCGGGATCCTCGACGGTGACTACGTCGTGGTGAGACGCCAGAGCCATGCCTCCGACGGGATGATCGTGGCCGCCTTGATCGACGGGGAGGAAGCAACTGTGAAGCGCTTCCGGCGTCTCGACGGCCGAGTTGTGCTCAAGGCCGAGAACCCGGCCTATCCCCCGATGGTCTTCAGCGACGGAGTGGAGATACTCGGTGTGGTCGTTGCCCTGCTGCGCCGGGTGCAGTAGCGCCTCTTGTTCATCAATCGGGCCCGACCGGACCGGCTCAGATCACACCGCTGAACACGGTAACGGCCGGACCCTGTAACCAGACACCATCGCCGTCATCGATCGTCGCGCTCAGAGTGCCACCGCGGAGCCGGATCTTCACTTGGTCACCGGTTCGTCCCTGCCGGTGAGCCAGGTAGGCAGTGGCGCCGGCCCCCGTGCCACAGGCCAGAGTCTCACCCACTCCCCGTTCCCAGACCCGCAGGTCGATGACGCCATCGACGACACGGGCGAACTCTGCGTTGGTGCCACCGGGAAAGAGCGCGGCGGTTGCGATGGCGGGGCCCATCGATGCCACCGGTGAGGTCTCGGGGTCGGCAACCCATTGAATCGCGTGGGGGTTGCCCAGGTTGACGGTATACAGGGTGGCCCCGGCGAATTCGACCTCGGCATCGAGATGGGCCGTTCCCAGAAACGCACGCACCGAACCGTCCGGCTCCAGGTGAACCGGCAGCGGACCGGCCCCGGTTTCGACGACGAAGGAGTCGACGTCGACAAGGCCCTGATCGACGGCGTACCGGGCCACACACCGCAGACCGTTGCCACACATCTCGGCGATGCTCCCATCGGCGTTCCAGTACCGCATCCGCACGGTGCCCTCGTCTAGGGGGGAAACCTCGAGCACCCCGTCCGCGCCGATCCCCCGGCGGCGGTCACACCACCGTGCGATATCCGCCGGACCGAGCTCGGCCGGCCCGGCGACGACGATGAAGTCGTTGCCCAGACCCTCCATCTTCACAAAATCCATGTCACCGACTCCGATAGCCGCCTGTTCAACTCTTCGATGGCAGCCGCCGCCCGTTGCTCGGCTGCGGTATGCCACGGTAACCACACGATACGTGGGTCCCGGCGAAAGAAGGTGCGCTGGCGCTTGGCGAGCGATCTCGTCGCCGTTATGGCGTCCGACCTTCCGGCTTCGAGGTCGATATCGCCGTCGGCAACCGGGATTAGCTGGCGGTAGCCGACTGCCTGTGATGCGAGCCGCCCCAGCCGGGGACGCAACGTCTCCACCTCCCCCAGCAGCCCCTCGCCGAGCATCCCGTCGAACCTCGTCTCAACCCGGTCGGGAAGCTCGGGCCCGGGGTCCAAGCCGATGGCGACGAAGTCGATCTGGGACACGTAGTTGCGAACCGCCGTCGCTTCACGTGACTGAGCTCGAACCGATGGTGTCCGCCCGGTCAGCAGGGCAATCTCGAGGGCACGCACCACACGTCGCGGGTTGTCGAGGTCGACCCAACGCGAGGCATCGGCGTCGAGCGCCAGCAGCCGTTCCCTCACAACCTGCGGTTGCAGGCCGTCAAGCTCCGCCCGGAGGTCAGGGTCGTTCGGTGGAAAACGGAGAGGATCGACCAACGATCGGAAGTGGAGCCCGGAGCCACCACAGATCACGGGGACGACACCACGTTCCTCCAGGTCCGCAAGCGCCCGCCGCCCCGCCCGCTGAAACTCGGCCACCGACATATCCACCTCGGGGTCACAGACGTCGATCATGTGATGTGGCACCTCACGACGCACCTGCGGGCTCGTCTTTGCCGTCCCGATGTCCATCCCCCGGTACACCTGCATGGAGTCGACTGAGATGACCTCACCACCACACAACCGTGCAATCTCAACTGCGACGTTCGACTTCCCGGCTGCCGTTGGGCCGAGCACGGCGATTGCAGTCAGGAGACCACCCTTCCGAGCAAGTGATGGGGAGCTGCCCGGGTTATCTCCACATCGAGATAGCTCCCCGGTTCGAATACCCCGGGGGCGTGCACCAGTTTGTTGCCACGGGTACGAGCGGTGGTGACCTCGGCGTCTTTCTTCGATGGGCCTTCGACGAGTACCTCCTCCACCCGGCCCACCGAGTCCTCGTTCTTCTCGAGCGATACCCGATTCTGGAGGGCAACCAGCCGATCGAACCGGTCCTGCACTACTGCCTTTTCGACCTGACCGGCCATGGTGGCCGCAGGGGTACCGGTGCGTGGCGAGTATTGGAACGTGAATGCCTGGTCGAAACGAGCGGCGGCGACGACATCCATGGTTGCTTCGAAGTCCTCCTCGGTTTCGCCGGGAAACCCCACGATGATGTCGGTCGACACTGCCAGATCGGGGATGATCCGGTGTGCCATCTCGAGCCGCCGAAGGAAGCGAGCCGCGTTGTAGCCACGATGCATCGCGGCAAGTACACGATCGCTCCCCGACTGGAGCGGCAGATGGAGCTGCTCGCAAACGGCCGGGGTCTCCGCCATGGCCATCGCTACGTCCTCCCGAAAGTCCTTGGGATGGGGGCTGGTGTAGCGCACCCTGCGAATCCCGGGCACCGCTCCAACCTGCCGGAGGAGGTCGGCGAATACCGGCCGGCGCCCGTTGAGCTCCAGATCCCGGCCGTAAGAGTTCACGTTTTGGCCGAGCAACGTGACTTCGCTCACACCAGCTGTGGCCAGTGTCCTGACCTCGCCGACGATGTCACCAAACCGTCTGCTGATCTCCCTTCCCCGGACGGTCGGCACGATGCAGAAGGTACAAGAGTTGTCGCAGCCTATAGCAATCGTCACCCAAGCCGAATGTGGTGTCTGGCGTTGTGCAGGCAGGTAAGAGGGGAAGTCGTCTACCGATGTCGTCTCCTCCCAGATCTCTGTGATCGGCCCCCACTCGTCGGCATGATCCAACAGGTCGACCACTCGATGAACGTTGTGGGTGCCAAAGACGACGTCCACCCAGCCGGCGCGCTCCATGACCAGGTCGCCGTCCTTTTGCGCCGAGCAGCCGCCGACGAGAATCTTCATCTCAGGTCGCTCGTTCTTGACTGCACGCAGCGACCCGAGGAACCCGTACAGCTTGTTGTCGGCGTTCTCCCTAATCGTGCAGGTGTTCAACACGACGACGTCGGCGGCTTCGAGCCGGTCCGCTTTGACCATACCGTCGGCCGACAGCAACCCGCTGATGCGCTCCGAATCGTGCTCGTTCATCTGACAGCCAAAGGTGCGCACGTGGTAGGTCAGCCCGGTCCGCGACGGTTGCCGGGGTGTGCGGACATTGGGCATCCCGAGCGTGGTCAACTCTGCCATGGACCCTCCGGCTCAGCGGGCGTAGTCCGTTGCCCGGAACTCGCGAATGACGGTGACCTCGATCTGCCCGGGATAGCTGAGGTCCTCCTCGAGCCGACGGGCGATCCTTCGGGCAAGGTCGCCTGCTGCAAGGTCGTCGACGACGTTCGGCGAAACGGCGACACGGACCTCCCGGCCCGCTTGCATGGCGAAGACCCGCTCGACTCCCTCAAACGACGCCGCGATCTCTTCGAGTCGCTCGAGTCGTCGCACGTAGGATTCGAGCGCTTCACGTCGTGCGCCGGGTCGAGCTGCAGATACGGCGTCGGCGGCCTGTACGAGCACCGCGGTGAGGGTGCGCGGCTCGACCTCGTTGTGGTGGGATTCGATGGCGTGGACAATGGCGGCGTCTTCGCCAAACCGTCGAGCGATCTCGGCGCCGATCATGGCGTGCGACCCGCCGACCTCGTGTGAGACTGCTTTGCCGATGTCGTGGAGGAAAGCTGCCCGCTTCGCCTCGACGTCGTCGACACCCAACTCGGCCGCCAGCATCCCTGCGACGTTTGCCGATTCCACCAGATGGTTGAGGACGTTCTGCCCGTATGAGGTGCGGTACTTGAGCCTGCCAAGCAAGGTGACCAGCTCCGGGTGAAGCCTGGTGACACCGACCTCGAGCATCGCCCACTCACCGGCGTCACGCACCGACTGCTCCACCTCGGCCCGCGACTTCTCGAAAGCCTCTTCGATGGATGCCGGGTGGATGCGCCCGTCCTCGACGAGACGCTGGAGTGTGAGCCGGGCGGTCTCGCGCCGCACGGGATCGAACGTCGACAGAGAAACGGCCTCGGGGGTGTCGTCCACGATGAGATTGACACCGGTGACCGCCTCGAAGGTGCGGATGTTTCGACCGTCACGACCGATTATCCGACCCTTCATGTCGTCCGACGGCAGCGGCACAACCGAGACGGTCGACTCCGAGACGACCTCGGCGGCAAGCCGTTGCACGGCAGTGGCGAGGATCCTGCGACCACGCCGATCTGCCTCCTCGCGCGCCTTCATCTCGAGGTCGCGCACGAGCACCATCGCCTCACGCCGCGCTTCGTCTTCGACCTTTCTCAGCAGCTCCTCCTTGGCGGCGCGCGAGTCGAACCCTGCGATCCGCTCCAGATGCGACCGTGCCTCTTCTCGCAGTGCCTCTGCTTGGCCGCGGGCGTCGGTGAGGGATCGCTCCTTATCGATCAGCATCTCTTCGCGGTGAGCAAGGTTCGTCGCCCGCTGTTCGAGCGTGGCCTCCCGTTGAACGAGCCGTTCCTCGAGCGCATCTGCCTCGACGACACGGTGCGCCAGCGCTGCCTCCTCCCGCTCCCTGTAGCTCTCTGCCAGTGCTCTTGATTCCTCCTCGGCACGCGACAGGATGCGTTGGGCATCGATCCGTGCCTGGTGGAGGGCGTCGACCGCCGATGCGCCGGTCCGTGACGTGGTTCGGCGCTGCAGCTCCCGTCCTCCCAGAAACGCAAGCAGGGCAACAGGTAACGCCACCGCCAGGGCGATGAGCCAAGAATCCATCCTGTCCCCGTTTCCCGGCACCCGGAACGCATAGTGCCGAGCCTGACCGGCTCGGCACACGCTATGCCAAGAAGACGAATCTAAGCGAGGGACGGCTAATCAACCGCCGTTTCGCGGCACCTCCGTGCGATTCGTCTCATTGGCTTCTACCCAGGTTCCGTTGTTGTTAAGTAGTCATTGCGTGTGTCTAGACATGATCGTACCCCACGTGTCAACCAACCGGAGGCGCGAAAACCATATTTGTCTCGCCACTGGGCATGGAACACCGCAAAACGACCGCGAGTGGTCTCACTCCCCTTCGCTGTTGTTGAGAATCTCCCCGGTCTCCTCATCGACCTCGAGTTCCTCCGCACCGTCTTTCAGCAGACCTACCGCGTGAAGGACCCGGTCCTGGAGCTGCATCGCGATCTCCGGATTCTCCCGCAAGAACTGCTTTGCCTTCTCCCGCCCCTGGCCAAGCTGGTCACCGTCGTAGGTGTACCAAGCGCCGGCCTTCTTGACGACTCCTTGCTCGACGGCGATGTCGATGAGACTGCCCTCGCGGGAGATGCCTTCCCCGAACATGATGTCGAACTCGGCAACACGAAACGGTGGCGCAACCTTGTTCTTGACGATCTTGGCCCGCACCCTGTTGCCGACGTTGTCGGTGCCCTGCTTGATCGACTCGATGCGTCGAACATCGATACGGACGCTGGCATAGAACTTGAGGGCGCGCCCACCGGGGGTGGTCTCGGGCGAGTTGTGCACCATGACTCCATCGACCAGGTAGTTGTGGTGCCCCTCGATCTCGATATCGAACTTGCGCATGCTTCTGGTCCGCGGCTTGTCGTGGATCGAGAGGATCGGCACCGGGACCAAGCGCTTCTCCGGCGTCGCCGGTTCCACCTCGAGCGAGTACTTCCCACGGTGGTGCCGGAGGAGTTTGTACTGCATCACGTCCGGCACACACGGGGCGATGAGCTCGTGCAGCGCTTCGGTGGCGTCGCGGCCGAACACAAGCACTGCCTTGCCTGCGCGCTCGATGAGTTTCGCCTCGACCCTCCAAGTGTCCGCCAGCCACATCCGGAGCCGATCCCGGCTGGTCGCTTCGAACGCCTCGACACAGATCTCGGAGCGTCCTGCCGAACCGTCGACCCTGCGTTCGGCAAAGGTTCCGTCGTCCATGTACCAGATCGCCAGGGCTGTCGGGGTGAGCGACTTGATGTAGTCCCAGCTCAGTACCTTCTTGCCGGCGAGATAGACGGCATCACGTAGCTCGTCGAGCTCGACGAGCGGTGATGTCTCGACCATCTTGCCGCCCTTGCTGTGGCGGCTGATCGACAACGGGACACCTTCGAGCAGCGATGCCTTCCATTCCGCATAGCCGTCCTGCTTGGGACCGTGGCCAAACCGGAAACGCGACTTCATGGTCACACCGGCGCTGCTCAGCCTCTTGCGAGAGATGGCGCCGTCGCCCATCAGACCACCGAGGACCACCTGCCGCTGCTGTTCAGACAGGTAGAACGTGAGGGGCATGAGGACACGGTCGCCTGCTTGGAGGGCACCAGCCTCAACCCAACCCCCAGGTGTGGAGATCAGATGGTTCTCGGTTACCCCGAATTGTGCCTTGCCGTTCTTCTCCGGCTTGTAGACGGTGAACTGGAGGAAACGCTCGGCATTTCCGTTGTCGTACCAGTTGACGATCCGCTTCGGCTCGACCTTGCCCGTCTCCAGGTTGGCGGCGAGCACCTCAACGTCGAGTTTCTGGTTGACGATCTTGCCGATCTTCTCCTGGGTTCCGTCGGCGAGGGTAACCCGGGAGCCATATCCGAAGCACCCAAACATCACACCTATCTTCTCGCGAAGCTGGTTGATGAAAACAGCGGTCGTGTCGGAACGGTTGATGGTCCCGGCGAGCTTCCGCAGCGCCTGTGACATCAGTCGTGCCTGGAGACCGACATGGGTGTCGCCCATGTCACCTTCGAGCTCCGCACGTGGCACCAGCGCGGCTACCGAGTCGATCACCACGACATCGAGAGCCCCGGAGCGAATCAGCATGTCGGTGATTTCGAGCGCCTGCTCGCCGGTGTCCGGCTGTGAGATCAACAACTCGTCGACGTCTACCCCGAGCGCCTTGGCGTAGACCGGGTCGAGGGCATGCTCGGCATCGATGAACGCAGCCACACCTCCGTTTCGCTGGGCCTCAGCGACGACGTGTAACGCCAAGGTCGTGTTGTGAGAGAGCATGCCGTTCGCCAGGAATGAGTGAGAAGCAGGCATTGCCAGATCGAATGTCGGCTCCAAACCGACATCCTCAACTGCCACCACCTCTTCGTACGTATAGCGACCATCGACCAGGTCGCTCAGGTACATGAGCGCGGCGGCAGCGCTCGCCGACATGAGATGACGTCTCGTTCCTGCCCATTCGACAATTGCCTTCAGCCGGGAACGAGAGGCCTTCAGCTTCATGTTCGAGCGAAACAGGTCACCAGCAACACGATCGAACTCGCGATCACCGCCTATGCCATCCCGGAGATCGCGGATGATGTCCGCGAGGTGGGGTATGTTCTCCAGTTGCGGATCACGACTCGACTCCCGGAAGCTCAGGTCAACCTGCTTCTGCCGACGCTCCGACCGGAACCCCACCTCCGACATGAACCGGTGCGCCGCAGCCGGATTGACCGTCACTGTCCAGTAATCGCGGTTGTACTCCGTGTTGTAGGACGAGCTGAGAGTCGCCGGAATCCCGAGTCCGAGAAGAAGCATCTGCACTTCGGAGGCAAGCCTCTGCGATGCGGAAGCAATCCCGATCGTCGAAGTGGTGTCGATCCAGCCGTCACCCTCAAACAACGCCGACAAGAACGCCCGTTGCGCTTTGACGCCGGCCGTCCTGACGATCAGCGGGACGCACTTACCCCCAGCAGTGACGTAATCGAGCCCATAGCGTTCGGCGATTTCACCCCTGATTGCCTTACTGTGGACCGCGTACTCCTTCGTGTCATAGAGCTTCACGGTCGCTCCGAACAGGCTCTCCATCAACGCAACAAACTCGCGCCCGACCTCGGGATCACTGTTGGTGAAACGGACCGCATTTGGATACGAAAGCGAGCCTTCGGCCACCAGATAGCCGAGGAGCACCGCCTCGTCCTCACTCAACCCGTCCCCCGCGCCCGCCTCGTGGGCGCCAAATGTCGCCGAGACAACCACATCGCCTGGCTCGATGTCACCCACATTGCGCCAAACGATCGAGCCGCGCTCGTTGAGTACACGCAATGGGTGATTGAGCGTCGCCTTGACCTCGCGACCCGAGCGAAGCCTGATGCTGCGCACCGGGCGCCGATTGTTGTGGGTCAGTGCTCCGATCAGCTCCAACTCGCCCATCTCATTGACGGCCCGAACACCCAGTTCAGTCACATCGGTCACACGACTCGTGCACGAGGCGGGCTGGCCACAACGCTCGAAGAGCTCCTCAACCGTCTCCAGCCCGCGATCGGTCCACACGTACGTGTCGGCGGTGAGACACTTTCCCGACGATTCCGGTCCAAATATCTCCACGATCCGGCCTCGGGGCACACCACCGATCCCAAGTGCCAGGTCGAGCGCCAGGGCGCCGGTCGGGATAGCGGAGACGTTCCTCACCGCCCCGTCGCTGAGTTTCATGATGGCGCCCTTGCCAAACTGCCGCTCGATCTGCGACATCGCCATTTCGAGGTTCTTATCTGACTCTCCCACTGGAGCTCCCTTCGGTTGGTTGCAAGCGGCCGATTCCGTCTACGTGAGCCAACCTATTTGCCGCCTGTGACATAACTGCAGCCCATGAGTCCAACCCATGAGTGCAACCCAGAACTACAAGCATGTAATCATATTGTACGTTGCAGGCTAGGCGAACAGGTGTTCGGAGTCCAGTATTTTGGCATCACTCCCCCAGTGCAACCGAGTCCACTACTTCGTAGCGGGCGGGCCCGCCCCCGAGGATGGAGCGGTAGAGCGTCACTTCGTTCACCGTCACGGGCACCCGCAGCGGCTCGACCGCATCGACCAGGTCCCTGACATCCATCGGCGGCCGGATCCGTGCCAGCGTCAGATGTGCGTGAAACGGGCGCCCCTCCGGCTCGAAGCCTGCCCGTTCGGCGGCGTGCTCACACTCCTCCGCAACGCTCCCGAGCGACTCGACATCGCCGTCACAACCCAACCACAGCACCGATGCTTTCCTCTCCCGGGGGAATGCACCCAGCCTCGTGAACGTCAACCGGAACGGATCGACTGCGAGATGGTCGTCCAGATGGGCAAGGATCTGCTCGGCCTGCACCTGTGAGGTCGACCCGAGGAACCGCAGCGTGATGTGCCAGTTCTCGATTGGCGTCACTTTCCCTGGGAGCCTGCTGCCTTCGAGTGCATCATCGAGCCGGGCGGCGACGGCAATGCGGGTCTCGTCGTCGAGCGCCACCGCCAGGAACATCCGCTCCGGCATCAGATCCAGCGACCCGCCTGCGGCTTGCCACGCCACCACCGACCAGTCATGGCCAGACGCGCCAGCTGCAAGGCACCGGTTGTGGTGTAGGTGCGAATGCGCTCCCGATCCCCGGGAAGAGCGACCGTTCTCGCCCTGACGTCCTCAGGTGTGCGGACCGCGATCACCATCGTCCCCACCGGACGCTCCTGTGGGTCGGGACCGGCCGAACCGGTGACGGCGATAGTCACGTCGGCCCCAAGCACCCGGGCGGCGCCTTCCGCCATGGCGATCGCCACCGGCTCGCTGACGACACCGTGCTCTTCGATCAGCTTCTCCGGCACTCCGAGCACGTCCCGCTTCACCCCGATGTTGTAGGCAACAACAGACCCCCGGAAGAAGGCAGATGCACCGGGTATCGATGTGATCCTCGCCGCAACCGTCCCTCCCGTCGCCGACTCGGCGGTGCCGAGCGTCCACCCTCGCTCCCCGGCAAGTTTCAACAGGATCGTCTCGATGGTTTCGTCGTCGGTTCCGAATATGAGACTGCCGAGCCGCTCACGGACCTGCTGCTCCAAGGGTGCCACCATCGCCTCTGCAATGTCAGCCGTCGGCCCCTTGGCGGTGAGCCGGATTTTGATCTCGGCCGCCGACGCCAGAAACGCCATCGACGGGTTGTCGTCCGAATAGAGATCGGCCAGTCTGTCACCGATGCTCGATTCCGATTCGCCGTAGGTTCGCAGCACCCGGTGAAGCACCACCTGCGGGTCGGACCGCTTCGAAAGGTCCGGGATGACGTACTCGTCGAGCAGGATCTCGACCTCGGCAGGCACCCCGGGGATGGCATAAAGCACAGCCTCGTCAGTGACGAGTCTGAGGGCGGGGGCGGTGCCTTTCGGATTCACATACAGATCTGCACCCTCCGGATGCTCCGCCTGCTTGAGGTTCGACTCGGGCATGTCCCGACCCCGGCTCGCCCACCAGCGGCGAAGCCGGTCGGCATATTCCTGGCTGAAGGCCATTTTTGTCCCCGTCGCCGCGGCAATCGCCTCTCTGGTGATGTCGTCCTGGGTTGGCCCCAGACCACCGGTGATGATGACTGCGTCGGCGCGGGCCATGGCGTGACGGATCGTCTGCTCCATCCGGCCGAGGTGGTCACCAACCACACAAGAGTGTTGATGCTCGAGCCCTGCATCGGCGAGTCTGGCACCGATACGGGCGGCGTTGGTGTTGATCGTCTGGCCGTACAGCAGCTCGGTTCCGACGGCGATCACCTCTACGATCACGCGACGACCTTTGCCTCGAGGTCGGTCCCGAACGCACCCTGTACTCGAGCCTCCAACCAATCCCCGGGTTTACCCGTATCGACCAAGATGACACCGTCGATCTCCGGTGCCTGCCTGTAGCTGCGGGCGACCGCTTGGCCCTCTTCCACCTGATCGACCAGCACCTCCACCGTCTTTCCGATCTGAGCCGCGTTCCTCGAATGGGTGATGTCGTCCTGGACACTCTGGACATACCGGAGACGCTCCATCGCAGTCCGGTAATCGATCTGATCCGGCAACAGCGCCGCAGGCGTTCCCTCTTCCGGCGAGAACGGGAACAGACCGACCCAGTCCAGCTCGGCGGTCTCGAGGAAGCTCACCATTTCCTCGACATCGTCTTCGGTTTCACCGGGGAACCCGATGATGAAGCTCGAGCGAAGTGCCGCATGCGGCGCACGCTGTCTGATCCGCTCGATGAGCTCGAGATGGGCGTCCCCGCTGCCCGGGCGCCGCATCGCCCGCAGCAGATGTGCCGAAACGTGCTGCAACGACAGGTCGAAGTAATCGACGACGGTCGGCATCTGCGTCATGGTGTCGATCAACTCCGGTCGTATCTCCCTCGGGTAGAGGTAGTAGAGCCGGAGCCGGCGTAGGCCCGGGACCTCCGCAACACCTCTGATCAACTCGACGATCCCGGTGTCGAACGAGGCATCCCGCCCGTAGGCGGCAAGGTCCTGCGCGACCAGCACGACCTCGCCCACCCCGGCTTCGGCGAGACCGGCCACCTCGGCCCTGATGTTCTCAGGCGTGCGTGAGCGCTGCTTGCCGCGGAACTGCGGTATGGCGCAGAAAGTACAAAGCTTGTCACACCCCTCGGCCACCTTGACATAGGCATATGGTGTGGCCGGCGTCGGACGTCTCGTCTCGTACAGAATGTCCATCGGGGTCCGCTGGACGGGCCTTATCGCGATCGGTTGCCAATCCGTCAACTTGTCGAGCCTGCCGACAAGCTCGCCATATCGGTCGAGACCGATAACGGCGTCGGCTTCCGGGAGAGCATCTATCAGCTCCTGCTCATACCGCTGTGCCATGCACCCGAGCACAACGAGCTTCGCATCTGCTCGCTTGGCGGCGGCCATCTCCATGACGGTATCGATGGACTCCTCGCGAGCCGGCTCGATGAAGGCGCACGTGTTGACCATCACCACATCGGCCTCATCGGGAGTAAGGGCATCCCGGTAGCCGGCGTCGTGCAACACCGCCGTCACCTTCTCGGAGTCGACCTGGTTCTTCGAACACCCAAGCGTGGTCAGCCAGATCTTTGGACCTTCGGACATCCGGGCGAGTCTATCGGACCACCCTCAACTCAGTTTGCGATAACGGCCACGGAAGTAGACGAGAGGATCGGTGATGTCTGAGATCTCCACCTTGTCGATGCGCCCTTCGGCGACGATGAAGAACGTCTCCTCATCACCGCCCTCATATGTGCAATACGCCCGGGTTGGGATTTCGGTGAAGACGGGACCCCATTCCGAATGCTCGACGGCGAGGTCCGTGAACCTTCCACCCGGGCTCGGGCGAAGACCGGCGAACACATCGGCGGTGCCCTGGTCGCCGGATTCGAGGACGTGAACCACGAACTTGCCGCTCTCCTCCAGCCCGTAGAAAAGGTCGGTTGTCGATCCCAGCAGGAAGTAGATGCGAGACGGCTCACCCTCGGCAACGACGAGGGACGACACAGTCAACCCTGTCCTGTGCTCACCTTGACCGGCAGTTATCACCGCTACGGGTGCGGCCAGCCGTCCACGGAGGCGCCGCGCCGGGTCACGCTGGTCGTTTGGCGTGGCAAAGGGGTTCTCAGCGTGCACTCCGCCCTGATCGGTCATGTCCGTTCCTCCGTTGTCCTGCCGGATCGTCGTGTCTATTGCTGGCTTTGCCGTGGGATTGTAAGGAAGTTGGCTCGGTCGCGTCTACGCAACAGGCAAACGCCGCTCGCTACGTCTCCGTTCTACAAACTCGAGGTGCGTGTCGTAGCCCGCCGCCCGTGCGGCCTTTATGACGACATCCATGTCCCGGCCACAGTCGCCTGCCACGTGAGCGTCTGATGCGAGCGTGATCGGAACACCGGCGAGATGGAAGAGCTTCAGGAACTCTGGTGCGGGGTAGATCTCGCCTACCGGCTTTCTCAGCCCCGCGCTCGACACCTCAACCGCGGTCCCGGTGGCGGCGGCCGCGGCAACCACCGGCTCGTATAGGTGGGTTGGTGGTGTGACAGGCACATCGCCAAACCTCTTTACGACGTCAACGTGAGCGATCACGTCGAACACCCCCGAGGCTGCCAGCCGGGTCTCGACAGCGAAGTAGTCTTCGTAGGACCTCCTCACACCACGGCGGGCAAACTCGTACGACGAGACGCCGTAGTCGACCGACCAGCCACCGACCCAGTGCACCGCCCCGACGAGGAAGTCCCACGGGTACGGCTCGAGAAACGTCATCACGGCGTCGATCGTGTCGGGGAAGAAGTCCACCTCGAGACCAAGCTTCACCGGCAGTCCACGGTCTTTGGCCGCCAGCACCGCATCGACGTAGGCGTCTATCGACAGGGTGCGGTCCGCGGCAACCATCGCGGCGGTCTCCGCTGCCAGATCGAGGCGAGGCTCGTCCGTCCAGAACTCCCCGAGCACCCGAGCAGCCTCGGTGCAGCGATACAGGTGCTCGGTGAAACCCACCTCGGTCAACCCGTTGCGGGCGGCGTTCTCGACATAGGCCTCGATGAGACCTTCCGGGTATTGGCCGGGGATCGGGCCGTGGCCGGAGTATGCACCGTGATCGTGCAGATGCACGTGGTAATCGCCCATGATGCCGAGAGACTACCGACCGATCGACCCCCGCTCGGCCAAGATCGTGGCGAGACGCTCGATCCGCTCGACAACTCGAACGGATTCTGTCCTGCCGTTTCTTCTCGCACATTCCAGACGGAGTGTCGCCAACTCGTGACGCAAGTCCTCGTTGCTACGTTCCTTGTCGGCGCCTGCCGAATGCAACTCGGCTCGCGCCTGGAGTTCCGCACGCTTTGCCAGCAGGGCCGAGCGCTCGGCAAACGCATCGTTGGGCAACTCGCTCAGGAGGCTCTGTACCTCCGAGAGGCACTTGACCAACTGTTCGACTGGGGACATCTCGTCAGTGGACGCGTATTCCACGATCAGCCAGCAATGAGCAGATCTCGTCTATGTGCGCATCGACCTGGGATGCGCCGCGCGAACCGTGCCGGGGCCGGTGGAGCCCGCGGCTGGCGGAGCCGTGCTGCCGGTCGAGCAGTGCCCGGCGTCGCTGCAAGCTGGCGAGACGGATGAGAAGCTCCTGGGTGGAGTATTCCGCATCGACGTTCTCGGCCAACCGAGCTGCCCTCGTTCGCAGCTCTTCGAGCCTGGTCATCAGCTGGTAGTGCTCCGGACCATCATTGGGTGTGAGGGCCGAGAGCTGATCTTGCACCTGTTCGAGTTCCCTGAGGATGGAGTTCATTCCAGCGACCATGGAGCTTCCTTCGGGGGATCTGAAAGACCACTCACAGTGTCAGGGCAAACGCCGGTCATGTCAAGAGCAAACGTATCGCCGCGGCAACGGCGACAACCACCAACACCCAACGGATCCAACCGGCGCCCTTCAAGATCGCCAACCGGGCCGCAATCCACGCACCGCTCATCTGCCCTACCGACAGCACAAGGCCGACTCGCAGGTCGACCTGCGACGCCGAGGCGAACAGCACCAGGGCCACCGGGGTGTAGCAGAGGATGAGCGCCACCTTGGCCGCGTTGCCGCCGACCAAATCCATACCGGATCCAAGGACGAGCGCCCCCAACACGAGGAATCCGACACCAGCCTGAACAAACCCGCCGTAGAACCCGACGCCCAGAAACAGCAGACTCCGCCACGGTTCGCCAATGTCCCGTTCGTGCCCTTCTACCCACCGGGACGGTCTCGCCAGAACGGAGCCCGCCACCAGCACCAGCACCACGGCAAAGATCTTCTTGAACAGGTCCCCCGAGGTCTGGGTGGCCACCCAGGCACCTGCGGCGGCGCCAACGACCGTGGGTGCGATCAGCCGGCTCAGCCGGCGCCACGGCACGACATCGCCACGCTGGAATCTGGTGAGCGCGGATGCGTTCGCAAGCAAGATCGCGATGCGGTTGGTGCCGTTGGCCACGCTGATCCCGACGATCTCGGTCATGATCGGGACGGTGATGGCCGAACCACCACCGGCCAATGTGTTGATAAATCCTGCGGCCAGCCCTCCGGAGAGGAGCAGCAGCACCTCCTGCACAGTCACGCCGGCAGCCTAACGGCGCTCGTTGGACGTCAGATCTCCAGCGTGACGAGCCGCCACCCGACGACGTCGTCGATCACGACGATCCGCGCTGCCTTCTCGAGATCGGTGACGGTGAATTCCCGCTCCGCCAGCTCACCCGACAACACAAGCTCACGGCAAAGGGCGGAGACTGCGTTGCCACAGCGTCGTGGTGGCGTCACCCAACCGTCGTCGAGCTCCACGAGAACACAGCCGTCGAGGGAACCAGCCACGTTGCCTTGCTCGTTGACGAGGATGACGGTGTCGACGTTGGGGTGCTGGCGTCTGATGACATCGCGGAGCCGGCTGTCGGTTGTCTTGTGAAACAAGAAGATATTGTCGAGCGACACACGCTCAGCGGCAACCTGACCGATCAGCGACGGTGCCCCCTCGAGCGAGCCCGACCAAGCGCCGACTGGCTGGGTCACCGTCTCGAGACTGCCGTCACGACTCACCCTCAGCTCGATCTCCTCGGAGCCACCACTTGCTGCGGCCTTCTCGAGTTCGGCGACAGCGTCATCTCGTCGCAGCATATAGCCGAAATATCGTGCCGAGTCTTCGAGGATGTCCAGCTTCCTGTCGAGCCCGGCGACGTCGCCGTCATCCTGGCGGAACCGCTCGACGAGTTGAAACGCGGGACGGCGGTCCACGAGGACCCTGGCCTTGAGCCGGGCTTCCTCGTACCCGCTGGCGACGTCGGGCACGCTGGTTATCGCGGTGCCGACGCCGTACTCGGCAACGCCTTCTTCATTGTCGACAACGACGGTGCGCACGGCGACACTGAAGCTGGCCTCGGTGCCCCCGGTGCCTTCCGGCGCCAGGAAACCAATGGTTCCGCAGTAGACGCCGCGCGGGGTGTCCTCCGTCGTGGCGATGACGGCCATCGCTTCCTCCTTGGGCACTCCGGTGACTGCAAGCGGCGGGAATAGGGCCTCGAAGATCCTCGTGAGACCTACGTCCTTTCGCAGCCGGACCCCGACACGTGCGGTGAGGTGCCACATCAACTCGAGCCTGTCGAGCGAAATGATCGGGCTCTGGTCGCGGGGCAACGGCTCACCGAGCTGGACCAGCTCCGCCTCCGCCTCAGCGAGGAGAACCTGGTTCGCGTAGTTCAGGTCCCGATCGGCGGCGATAGAAACGGCGTACTCGGAATCCTCCTCCAGCCATCGCCCACGGCGCACCGACGCAAGCACCGGCCGCACCGACAGGACCCCGCCGGATATCTTGAAGAACCGCTCCGGCGACACGCTGACCAGCCCGAACCGATTGCCACTGATACAGGCCGCGTGTGGGCCGCGCTGGGACTGGAGGAGATCGCGGTATAGGGCAAGCTGGTCCCCGTTGAAGGCTGCATGCAGCCGGAAGGTGTGCTTGCCACGTTTGATCTCGCCTGACATGATCGCCCTGCCGGTAACCGCCAGGCTGTCCCTGTAGTCCCGCCGGGACGAGTCGGGACTCCAGCCCGATACGTTGTACGCCCCCGGCGGGTAGTCAACCGAATCGATGTCTGATAGCTCGACTCTGGTCGTAAACGCCTCAAAGCGTGCGAGTGGGATATCACGCATCGGGTCGCGCAGACCTGCCGGCCGCACCGACAGCGAAGGGTTGAGGCCTGGGGCGGCTTCGTACGACACGAACCCTGCGACCCAATATCCGGCTTTGGCAGCGGCCTCTGCCGCGGCAAGGACGGGGACGACCTCTTCCGGCCGTCTCGCGGTGAAGGCCTCTACCCCACCGGTCAGACCGAAAGGGCCGGGACTGCCCGGTGAGAGGTCGTCAAATCGGACACGCGTGCTCTCCACCCGCTCAAACCTACCGGCCGCCTCTGCCCGTTGGGATGCGTAAGAATCAGCCCACCAACATCTGGTCGAGCTCTTCGACCGTCATCAAGACTTCCCTGGCCTTCGAACCCTCCGATGGCCCGACCACGCCCTTGTTTTCGAGGATATCCATGACACGGCCGGCGCGGGCGAATCCGATACGCAGCTTACGTTGGAGCATCGAAGTCGACCCGAGTTGTGACCTGACCACCAGCTCGATGGCCTGGCGCATCAGCTCCGGGTCCTCTCCGTCGAACTCCTCCTCGATGGCCGCCGCCGCCTGGGCGACCTCGAAGACTTCCTCCTCCCGGTACCGGGTTGTGCCTTGCTCGCGGACCCAGTCAACCACTGCGTGGATCTCCGCCTCGGTGACGAACGCACCCTGGATTCTCTCCGGCTTGGGGTCACGGGCGGTGACAACCAGCATGTCGCCGAGCCCGACCAGCTTCTCGGCACCGGACGAGTCGAGGATGACCCGCGAGTCGGTCTGGGACGCCACCGCAAAGGCGAGACGTGACGGGACGTTGGCCTTGATCACACCGGTGATGACGTTCACCGACGGACGTTGTGTCGCCAGGACGAGGTGAATGCCGACGGCGCGAGCCATCTGTGCAATCCGTACGATCGAGTCCTCCACAGCACGGCCGGCAACCATCATCAGGTCGTTGAGCTCATCGACGATGACCACGATGTAGGGGAACCTGTCGAACATCTCCTCATCCAGCCCACCGGCGTCCCACTGCTCGAGGTAGCTGGTGATGTCACGAACACCGGCGTCTGCGAGCAGGTCGTAGCGACGATCCATCTCAGCTACGGCCCATTGCAGGGCATCTGCCGCCTTCTTCGGGTTGGTGATTACCCGGGTCAACAGAT